>Ga0307509_10000022_pt1 | contig 247822 bp, 230 predicted proteins | sample 10_EM_MG_FD_202245 | JGI IMG/M metagenome (GOLD analysis project Ga0307509, IMG submission 202245) | Populus trichocarpa ectomycorrhiza microbial communities from riparian zone in the Pacific Northwest, United States - 10_EM | ecosystem: Host-associated > Plants > Roots > Unclassified... | reverse complement strand
GCCAACTGGCGCGCATGCTCGAGGTCGGCACGAATGGCTGCGCGAAATGCGTTGAAACCGTGGTAGCGCAAGGACAGCCAGATCTTCAGGGCGCGAAAACGCCTCGACAGCTCCAACGACTCCTCGAAGAACGCAAACCCCTCTACCGGATCTGCGTCGAGAACCCGAGCGTAGTCGCCAGTGTGCGAGAAGGTCGCACGGGCCTGACTGGTGTCCTTGAACAACAGCATTCCGCAATCAACCGGCTGATACAGCCACTTGTGCAGATCCAGTGAGAGCGAGTCCGCTCCATTCAGACCGCGAAACTTCTCTGTTTCGACCAATGCAGCGGGTAGTCCGTATGCCCCATCAACGTGTAGCCACAGTCCATGCGAACCACATATTTGCCCGATTTGTTCGAGTGGATCGATCGCCCCCGTACTCACCGTACCGGCAGAAGCTACGACGGCAATGGGAGTTTGTCCTGCAGCCCGATCCTGTGCGATGGCCGCTTCGAGAGCTGTCGCGCTCATACGGAAGTGCTCATCGACGGCTATCGCGCGAAGATTGCGGCGTCCCAAGCCCAGGAGCGCCACCGCCTTGGCCATCGACATGTGTGCTTCACTTGACACGTAGACTATGCCGGGCCGCGCACCGTCCTCATTGGCGGGCAACTTTGCCTCGCGCGCCATTGCGAGTGCCATCAAATTTGCCGAGGATCCGCCGCCGCAGAGGCTGCCGCTCATTGTCCCACAACCGAGTGCTTGTGCGATCCAACTTACGACTTGTCGTTCGATCGTGACCGCGGCAGGAGCGGAGCGCCAGGCGGTGACGTTTTGATTCAACACGCTCGCCAGCAGATCTCCCAGGGCCGCGACTGCCTCGCCCGAACCCAATACATATCCAAAGAAGCGGGGGCTCGGAGCGCGCGACATCTCCATGACCTGCTCGAGCGCATCCAGCGCAGCGCCATCCAAACCCTCTTGCGGTAGGGGCTGGTCAAAGGCTTGCGGCGTCAGTGTTCCTGACAGGCGCGGATAGACTCGCAGACCGGGCAGGCGGGCGTAGTAGTCTGCAGCCATTGAAGTCACTCGGTCCGCCAGCAATCGGAATTGATCCTGCGAAATGTCCAGTGGATTCATCGCAGCAACTCCTTCACGGCAGGTTCGGAGCAATGAGCCGGCGCAATGCCAAAGGATCGCGCACGGCAATCGAGCCGCGCTGGGTTCGAACGCATTTGTGGGCAACGAGTTCCTGTATCAGGCGAGCGATGACCTCGCGGGTCGTTCCCAAATGCCGCGCTATCTGCTGCTGAGTCATGCGCAGCAGGCCGTCTGACGAGGCGTGCAGCAGAATGAACTGTACCAACCGCTGCTTGTGATTACTGGAGTGCACCTGCTCGAGCTCGGTCATCAATCGAAACACCAGTGTTGACAAGGCTTGCACGGTGAAATTGCGGATGGCGGACTCGGATTCGAAGAGCATTCTATATACGTTGCCCGGTATCACGGCGATCGAGGTGGCGGTTTCTGCCTGCACCCACGCAGGATAGAGAAGGTCGTTGAACAGGCAATTCAGCGCCAGCACGCAGGCCTCGCCTGGATCGATGAAGTAGAGAGTTGCTTCCGTGCCGTTGGGAGACGTGGTAAATACGCGCAATCGTCCCTCAAGGACGACGTAGACGCCGGACACAGCTTGCCCTTTGTGCAGGATGGCGGCCGAGCGCTTGGACCGCTTCAGTAGCAAGCCTTGTGACAACAGCGCCTCAGGCGCCCGTCCCAACGAATGGAACGGCTCAAAACGCCGCAGTTCAACTGGGACTTTCACTGTATCGCGCCACCGACGCTCTTGTGTAGCTTTTGATACATAGCGGATTCAACCGCTGCCGGAGAATCCCTGGCTACAGCATTCAAAGTGACAACCGGTGAGATCATCATCATGCACGGTAATCCTATTCGAAGCTCCGTATTCAAATCCTGGCGGGTAATGGGCGCTGCCGCCGCCGCCGCCATTCTGGTCGGCGTGTCCGCGAATGCAAGCCCTTTGAGCGATGCGCAAATCGCAGGCATCTACATTCAAGTGAACGGATTCGACATCGACACGGCGCTCCTTGGCCGCTCGCAGGCGAGTTCGGACGCGGTACGCAGTTTGGCAGAGCATGTTGCCGCGGACCACATCGGGGTTCGCCAGGCAGCCTATGCCGTCGCAGAGAAATGTGGGTCTTCCCCGATACTACCGGTCGAGCGCAACGCCGCAGCCATTGACCACGACAAAACACTGGCGAAGTTGCTGGCGTTGAAGGGGCCTGAGTTCGATAAAGCGTATGTCGAGCACGAAGTGGCGTTCCATCGCGCGGCTATCGAGGCAGTCAAGACTGTACTCCTTCCCGCCGCCAAGTGTCCTGAATTGCAGGCGCATCTACGGTCGGTACTGCCGGCGTTCGAACATCATCTGCTGCAAACAGAGGCGCTCAGACAGGCTTCGCGGCGAAGCTCATGAGCTGACTTTCGACGGTGCCCATTGGTCCAGCAGCGTCAGTAACTGCTCTGGGAACATGGCCGCCGCGACCAGGTGGCCCTGAATTTCATCGCAGTGCTCAGCGCGCAGCATTGTCAGCTGCTGCGTACTCTCCACGCCTTCGGCAATGACCTTCATCGAGAAAGTACCGGCGAGTCCAATGATTGCGCGCACGATCTGGATGGCGTCGGGGTTGACGGTCATCTCGCGAATGAAGGATTGATCGATCTTGATCCTGTCTATGGGATATCGGCCCAGGTATCCGAGCGATGAATAGCCTGTGCCGAAGTCATCGAGCGAGAGGCGCACACCCAGGTTGTGAAACCGGCGAAGCAGCTCGGAGGTGGCTGCGGCGTCATACAGGGAAACGCTTTCAGTCAACTCGAGCTCGAGGCGATCGGGTTCGACCCCATAGTGGTGGATCTGGTCCGCCACGTACTCGAAGAAGTCCGGCTCATTCAGCTCAGCGGCGCTGATGTTGATGGCAATGACGAGGTGCGCAGCAGGGCCGTCGCCCCAAGTTTTGATCTGTTGCAGAGCCTCACGTATCACCCAGCGGCCGAGCGCGGGCATGAGCCCGGATTCCTGCGCGACAGGCAGAAATTGCCCCGGCAGCAGCAGCCCTGCTCCAGGCCTGTTCCAGCGCAGCAGCGCCTCGGCGCCGATGATCGCCCCGGATGTCAGGTCGACCTGCGGCTGGAAGTACAAGACCAACTCCTGCCGCTCCAGGGCGAGGCGTAGCGCAGTTTCGGTTCGCAGAGCTTCGGCGGCAGCTTCGCTTAGTTCACGGCGATAGAACTGAAAGGCATTGCGGCGCTCGTGTTTCGAGCGACCCATCGCCGTCGCGGCATTGCGGATCAGTTCCTCGGATTCGGTGCCATCCTCCGGAAAGACGCAAATTCCGATGCTGGCGGAAATGACGAGTTCCTGCTCGGCGACGATCGTCGGCAGGCGCACGATTGCCAGCAATTGCTCGGCGACGCTGATCGCATCAGTTGCCTGGTGCAGATCCGGCAGCACGACAATGAACTCATCGGCTGCCAGCCGCGCGACCAGGTCGGTGCGTCGTACTGCCGAGGAGAGTCGCCGCGCCATAGTCTGCAGGAGGGCGTCGCCCGCAAGCCGTCCCATGGAGTCGTTGATGTTGTTGAATCGATCGAGATCCACTGACAGGACTGCGATCTTCTCCCGTGCGTGTCGGGCAACGCATATGAGTTGACGCAGTTGAGGGATGAGTAGCGTGCCATTGGGCAAATCTGTCAACGGGTCATGCTCGGTCAGGTATCGTGCGCGCAGCTCGGCGCGCTTGTACTGCGTGGTGTCAGAGAAGGTGCCGACGTAGTGAGTGGCGTTGCCTGGCTGATCGCAAACGGCATGAACGGTCAGCCATTGCGAGTAGATCTCCCCGCTCTTGCGCTTGTTCCAGATCTCTCCGCGCCATTGTCCATTCCTTTTGATCTCATGCCACATCTGCTGGTAGAAGGCCGGGCTTTGGCGACCCGAATGCAGCATGCGCGGGGTCTTGCCGATGACCTCCTGTCCGCTGAATCCAGTGATCGCCTCGAACGCCGGATTGACGACGAGAATCCGCAATCGCGCATCGCATACCATGATGCCTTCGGTGCTCTGCTCGAGTAGCGCTGTCCACAGCCGCGTGTAATCCTCCTGAATGTGCGCACGCGGCTTGACCGGCAAGTCGTCCCGCTGCTGGAGCAGGCGTAAAAAGGCCGGATTCTCGCGAGCTGCGAGTTGGTTACAATCCGCCGCGCCCGTACGAATATCGCTGGTGACGCTCGTGTCGCCGGCAAGGTCGTCGGGCTGGTCGAAAATCTTCATCTGCGACTGCAACTCTTACGGCTATCGGGGCATGTCGGCTCGATGCTATCGAGCCCCGACGGTCGGAAGTGGGTGTCGTGTCTCGATTGCGGCAACTACGTACCGGACGATCCTCCCGCTGAAGTTGAGAACACCGCTGCCGCAGTCACAGATCCGGTGTTGATCATTGCACCGGCGTAGTCCGCAACCAGCGGCAGTCGCATGTAACCAGGTGATGGCCAGCGCGGTAACGCTGCTTTGCAACAGCATGAAATCGAGTGTTGCGTCGTGCTCAAGAGTCAGGTGCGGAAAATACTGACGTGCGGTGTTAACGGTATTTGCCCTCCGCCCTTGGTTGATTCGCACGGAACACCGATATTGGTTCGCAGCCAAGCGCTCAGATCGGGCAGCGGTCTGTGGCAGTACAGCAGCCCGAATGCAATTCCCGCGAGCCGGAGTGAAGCAAGACATGACTATGAGTGATCAGATCGAGGATGCCGGTAGGACCTCTGGTTCGCGGCAGATGCTCACCTTCGTTCTCGGCACGGAAACCTACGGCATAGACATTTTGCGAGTGCAGGAGATTCGCGGCTGGACGGTCGTGACGCACATTCCTCAGGCGCCGGACCACGTACTCGGCGTCCTCAATCTGCGCGGCTCGATCGTTCCCATAGTTGATCTGCGGATGCGCTTCGCCCTGGAACGCGCTGAATATACCGCCGTGACTGTAATTGTGGTCGTGTCGGTGAATACGCCATCCGGGCGGAGGCCCTTCGGTGTAGTCGTCGATGCCGTCTCGGATGTGGTCGACATCAAGGATGCCGATGTGAAGCCGGCGCCAGACCTGGGTTCGCATTTCGCGACCAACTATATCCGCGGCCTCGCCTGCGTCGCAGATCGCATGGTGGTGTTGCTCGATATCGATCGCCTCGTCGGAGCAGACATGTCCGTGTTGTCAGAAGAGTCGATTGAGTCGCCGCCGTCGTTGCCGGCCCGGGCCGCCTGATCTGACTGGCCGGCGAACATAGTTGCGCCAATACCTTACGTAATTCCCTATCGAGTCGAGAACCAAGTATGCAATCCATGAAGAGCATAGTCGCACAAAGACCGCAATTCCTCCTCGGCGCCGCAGCGCTCAGTGCCGTGCTGCTTACGGCTATCTCCGGGCTGCAATTCAGCCATGGCCAATGGGTCGGCAACGGGGGCGTCTTGTTGATTCTCGCGGCCGCGACGCTCCTGGGCGTCGGGCTCGTTGGCTATCTGTTGGCGCGGCAGCGTATGAACAAGGCATTGCGCGCGGTAGTGGCGACGATGCAGGCGCAACGCGAAGCCGCCAAGCGACAGGAATTCAACGTCCGCGCGGATCTTGCGCAGCATCAGGGGGAGTTTGGCGAAATCGCCAGTTGCGGTAATGCGATACTCGACGCCGTGGTTGACAAGATGGAGTGGTACAGGTCGATCATCGACGCGGTGCCGTTCCCGATTCACGTCATGGATCTGGACATGAACTGGACGTTCCTCAACAAGGCATTCGAGAAGCTGATGGTTGAGAGAGGTTATGTCCGCGATCGCCAGGATGCAGTGGGCCGCGCGTGCTCAACTGCCAATGCCAACATCTGCAAAACCAAGAATTGCGGCGTCGTGCAATTGCGCGCCGGCGTCAGGGAGAGTTATTTCGACTGGGGGAATCTGAAGTGCAAGCAGGACACCGCTCCGGTGCTGAACGCCAAAGGCGAAGCTGTCGGGTATGTGGAGACCGTATCTGACCTGACCGCCGTCATGAGTGCGTCCGAGCAGCTTCGGGCGGCAGTGCAGGAAACTCAAAGCATCGTCAGATCAGCCGTCGAAGGCAAGCTGACCGAGCGGATTCCCACGGCCGGCAAGAGCGGCCAGATCGAAACGCTGGCCGTCAGCGTCAACTCCCTCATTGAAAGCATGATGACGGTGGTCACCGAAATCAAGAATGCCGCGCAGGAGGTATCCAGCGGCTCGAACGAAATCGCGCAAGGCAATACGAATTTGAGCCAGCGCACGGAGGAACAGGCCGCCTCGCTGGAGCAGACAGCCTCGAGCATGGAAGAGATGACCAGCACGGTAAAGAACAATGCCGGCAATGCCAGTCAGGCGAACCAGCTTGCAATGGCGGCGCGCCAACAAGCGGAAAAGGGCGGTGCCGTTGTAGCCAATGTCGTGCGTGCGATGCGCGAAATCAACGTGTCGAGCGGCAAAATTGCCGACATCATTGGTGTCATCGATGAAATCGCCTTTCAAACCAATCTGCTGGCGCTCAATGCAGCTGTCGAAGCGGCACGAGCCGGAGAGCAGGGCCGCGGCTTTGCGGTCGTCGCGACAGAGGTGCGCACCCTTGCAGGCCGGAGCGCCACGGCTGCCAAGGAGATCAAAGCGCTCATCACGGACAGCGTCACGAAGGTCGGCGAAGGATCGCAACTCGTGGATCAATCAGGCGCCGTACTGAATGAGATCGTGACGTCCGTGAAGAAGGTTTCTGACATCGTGGCGGAGATCAGTACGGCGAGTCAGGAACAATCGACGGGCATTGAGCAGGTCAACAGGGCGATTACGCAGATGGATGAGGTGACCCAGCAGAATGCCGCGCTGGTGGAACAGGCGGCTGCGGCTGCGGCGTCCTTGAGTGATCAGGCTCGCAAGCTTTCCGAGAGCATGGCGAAGTTCGACGTCGGCGGAGCTGCCACGCCAGTGGAGACGAGAACTGCGCCTCGGGCGGTTGCCGTTCCGGAACGGCGTAAGAGCGACCGGCCCTGGAATAAGCAGGCGGTCAGGAAATCGCAGTCCAATACCCGCAGCCCGGTTCAACGGCCCGTTGATCCATCCAAGGAAAGAGCGGCAAACGGCAGTGATTGGACGGAATTTTGAGCACGTGCCGCCTCGGTCAACACTGCAACGGCGCGTCGTTAGCGGATTTCGGGCGGACGCGGCAGTCTTCCCGGCAAGACCGGGAGCGGCTAATATGAAAGTGCGCGCTGGGAATTACAAAAAACATGGCCTCCTCCCGCAGAATTGGCATCGAGAGCTCCGAGACCCGAGCGCGTTTGCTCGACGCTGCGGAGCAACTAATGAAGGAAGAAGGCTATCCGGCTGTGACAACCCGACGGTTGGCCGACCGCGTGGGTGTCAGCAATCAGCTCGTGCACTACTATTTCCGTACGATGGATGATCTCTTCGTCGCTCTAATGCGCCACCGCGCGCAGATCAACCATCGCCGCTTGTTGGAGGCCTTGGAATCGGAGCAACCGCTGCGCGCCCTGTGGGAATTCAACAGCGATCCGGAAGCGGTCAGGACGGCCGTGGAGTTCATGGCGCTCACCAATCATCGGAAATTGATTCGGGAGGAATGTGCCCGCCATGCTGAGCAATTGCGCGTGCTGGAAACGGAGGCGTTGGCGCGCGTGCTCAAGAACTACGGCGTCAAATCCGAAGTGTTGCCGCCAGCCTGTCTTTCGGTGCTCATGGCGAGCTTGCCGCGAACCATGGTGATGGAAGCGGGGTTAGGCGTTTTGTTGGGGCACGCCGAAACAAAGGATCTCATCGATCGCTATCTGCGCCCGCTGGAGAAACGCCGCAAGGCGCGCCGGCATTCATCAAGTAAATTGAAGAATCCGCCCAAGACAAAGCGGCTCCACCGCTGATCCAACCCCCAACGTTGACCCATCACGGCAGATGTGGCTAAGTTCGCGCAGGATGCTGGGCAGTTGCCTAGCATGTGGCGAACGGGAAGGGGGCGGCCTGTGATCATCCGAAGTCTTGTTATGCGCGTCGTCGGTGGGTTGCTGCTTACCGCCATCGCCCTCTCGAGCTCGCCCCCGGTCGCGGCCGCGGAATCGTTTACCAACGACCGGCAACTCGGACTGAAATACTCGCCGCTGCAACAGATCAACTCCCGGACGGTGCAGGACCTGAAGCTGGCCTGGGAGTACCACACCGGGGAGATGACGACGGCCAAGCAGTCGTTGGATGCCTTTGAAGATGAGCCGAGCCTGGTCGCTGGAAACCTGGTGGTCTGCACCACCTCGCGCCGCCTCATCGCTCTGGATCCGGCGACCGGCAAGCAACGCTGGGTCTACGACCCGAATACTGCATCGGTGACCATGAAGAAATGCCGTGGGATATCGGCATGGGTGGACTTGCAGGCGCCGCAGGACTCGAGCTGCAGGACGCGCATTTTCCTGGGCACCGCTGATTATCGGTTGGTTGCGATTGATGCTGTCAACGGCAAGCTTTGCGCAGGATTCGGTGTCAACGGTGAGGTGCAGATGGCGGCCAGCAAGCCCGAGATCTGGCCGGGTGAGGTGTCTGCCAGCTCACGTCCTGCCATTGTCAATGGTGTGGTGGTCGTTGGCTCGACGGTTGCCGACGACCAGCGATTGGACGCGCCGAGTGGTCGTGTATTGGCGTTTGATGCCCGCACAGGCAGGCAGGTCTGGGAATTCGATCCGCTTCCCCGCAATCCCTCCGATCCGGCGGCTGCGACCTGGTTGAAAGGAACTGCAGGCAACGAAGGCGGCGGCAATGTCTGGTCGGAGATGGCTGTCGATGAGAGCCTGGATCTCGTGTATTTGCCCACCTCCAGCCCTTCCGTCGACTTCTACGGCGGGTCACGCCCTGGTGCCAACGCTTACGCTGACTCGATTGTCGCCCTGAAAGGGTCTACCGGTGAGGTGGCGTGGTACTTCCAGTTCACTCATCACAACATATGGGACTATGACACGCCGTCGCAACCGCTGTTGATGACCTTGCCCTACAACGGCAAGATGGTCCCGGCGCTGGTCCAGAACACCAAGACGGGGTTGATTTTTGTTTTCAACCGCAAGACCGGCGAGCCTCTGATTCCGTTTGTGGAACGCCCGGTGCCGCAACAAGGCGCGGCGCCTGGGGAGTGGTTATCTCCGACACAGCCCTTTCCCGTCGGTATGCCGGCACTCTCGGCTCTGCAGCTCAATCCTGACGATGCCTGGGGTTTCACTCCGTATGACCGGTGGAAATGCAGCAAGCACATCGCCGAATTGAATCATGGCCCGATGTACACGCCGCCGAGCCTGAAGGGCACAGTGCTGTTGCCGTCCGCTGCCGGTGGTTCCAACTGGGGCGGCGGCGCCTACGATCCGAAAACCCACATCATGGTGGTGCCGACTAATCGAGTTCCAATGATTGTCACGCTCCTGCCGCGAGCGAACGTCAAAATCAACAAGGATCAAGCCATCGAGACGCGCGGCGCAATGTTGTTTCCGAGCGAAGGAACGCCGTATGTCACGAAAATTGAGCCGCTGCTCTCCCCCCTGGGGGCTCCCTGCACGGCGCCGCCCTGGGCAGCGCTGACTGCAGTGGATCTCGTGAGCGGCTCCATTCGTTGGGAAGTCCCGCTCGGCAGTGTCGACAAGCTTGCGCACTTGCCGTTTGAATGGGAATTGGGTACGCCGGGAGCGGGAGGGCCTCTTGTGACCGCGGGAGGCCTGGTGTTCATCGGCTACACGTTGGACGACAAATTCCGCGCATTTGATCTTCTGACTGGAAAGGTCGTCTGGAAATCTCCATTGCCGGCGGCCGGCATGGCGACACCCATGAGCTATGAGGTCAAGGGGGAGCAGTACGTCGTCCTGACGGCGGGCGGGCACAGCATGTATGGGACGACCAAGGGTGACTCGGTCGTGGCGTACAAGTTGCAGCACTGATTCCAATAAACCCGCTGGTTGACACGCCACGGCGATTACTACCACAATGTGGTGGTAATCATGCTGGGCGAATTCGAATACCTGTTGATCACTGCCGCCGCAGGGCTCGGCGACGATGCCTATGGCGCGTCGATTCGCGAAGGGATTGAAACGACGACCGGGCGGAAGTGCTCCGTCGGGGCGCTTTACACGACGATTGATCGGCTCGAGAAGAAGGGCCTCGTCAAAACATGGATGGGTGATGCCACGCCGGAGCGTGGTGGGCGCGCTAAGCGGATGGTCCGTGTGACACCCAAGGGGGTGCAGGCGGCGAAGGCTTTCTACGATGCGGTAACGCGCGTGAGCCGTGGCGCTTCTTGGGTGGAGACCTGAACCGGGAGGTCTGTCATGACGGATGTTGCCCGGTCATTGATGGAGTGGGTTGCTCGACGACTCGAGTGTAACGAGCGCGAGGCCGTCCTGGGCGATCTGTCCGAAGCCGGCCGTGGTTCCTGGCCCGGGTTGGTCGAGATACTCGGATTGGTCATCCGACGGCACGCAGCGCTCTGGCGCGACTGGCGGCCCTGGCTCGCGGCGCTGGGCGTGGCGTTACCCAGCGCATTCCTTCTGATGGGGGTTTCCTTCTCCATAAGCTGCACTTATCAACGCCTCGCTGGCCCTCAGGCGTGCGCCGCATGCTCGCCGACTGCGCAAGAGGATTCCCTGCTGCTTCTGTGCCAGGTCGTTCTGCTGATCATCTGGTCGTGGGCCGTTGGCTTTGTAGTGGGGTCCGTTTCGCGCCGCACAGTTTGGGTGAGCGCTGCTTTGTGCCTGGCTCCCTGTGTGTATTGTCTGTCGAAGTTTCACGAGACATCCTTGTCGAGACTGTGCCTGCTGCTGTTTCTTCCGCCCGTGATCCTGGGAGCGTATCGCGGGTTGCGGATTGCAGAGATCAAACGCGGTGCTGCGGCGGCTCTTGCGATTGCCGTCACCGTGTTGATGTTTTGCGCCTGGAGTAGTGGGGCGCTGTGGAATCTCAATTGGATACTGCTCGTGCCAGTCTGGTTCATCGTCATACAGGCATGGAGACCGGGCTCGTGGCGAACGAAATCGAACTATCTGTAAATGGCTCGCGAACGAGCGTGTCTGTTCCGGCGGAGACGCCATTGCTGTTCGTGCTGCGCAATGAACTGAAGCTGACGGGCCCGCGCCTTGGCTGCGGCATGGCGCAGTGTGGCGCGTGTGCCGTGTTGCTCGACGGTGAGGAGATCCGCTCGTGCATCACTCCAGTCTCATCCGTGGTGAGCAAGCAGGTGACTACACTCGAAGGACTGCCCGCGCTTTGGGCAGCCCGCAAGGGGTTGAGCCAGGCGGAGGCGGCTGAAACGCTGCACCCGGTCCAGCAGGCGTGGATCGATGAGCAGGTGCCGCAGTGTGGCTATTGCCAGAGTGGGATGATGATTGCGGCGGTCCAATTGCTGGCCAAAAATCCCGATCCAACGGTGGCGCAGATCAAGGATGCGTTCACTAACACGCCACCGTCGCCGCATTTATGCCGGTGCGGCACTTATGCCGCGATCATTGATGCGGTTCGCCGGGCGGCCGCGGCCATGAAGAGTTGAGCGATGAATGCGCTCACGCTCACGTTGACCAGGCGCGGTTTCGTCAAGGGGGGCGGCGCCCTGTTTGTCTCGTTGTCACTGCCGGGGTGCATTCCCGGGCCCGGTGGCGCTGACAGCAGCAGCTCGGTTGATCCGGGCCGACTCGTGTCCTGGCTGGAAATCCGGGGCGATAATACTGTTGTGATGCGCACGGGCCGGACGGAAACCGGTACCGGGATGAGTGGATACTACACTCAGGCGGTGGCCGAAGAACTGAACGTGCGGCCGGAAGCAGTGTCCCTCCTCATGGGCGATACTGACAAAACACCGGATGGTGGCTATTCCGCCGGTTTCGTGTACGGCATGAATAACGTGCGCAAGGTGGCTGCCTACGCGTATCAGGCGCTGCTCGGGCTGGCTGCGAATGAACTGAAGGTTCCCGTCGCCGAGCTGACCGTTGCCGAGGGTGTTGTATCCGGAGGCGGAAGGAGTCTGACTTACGGTCAGCTTGTCCATGGGCAGCAGCTGGATCTGAAAATACCGGTAACAGGCCGGCCGGCCAAGGCCGATGCGACTAAATGGGTGGGAATTTCGTCGCTCGATGGGTTCACCGTGTCGGGAGATCCGCCGCTGAAACCTTTGAGTCAATTCCGGGTTATTGGGACGTCCTATCCTGTCCCTGGAATTCCCGACAAGGTGACGGGGAAGACGCAGTGGAGTTGCGATGTCAGGTTGCCTGGAATGCTGCACGCACGCATGGTGCGGCCTGCGACCTTGGGCGCAAGGCTGATTTCAGTTGGCGAGATTGACGCGCAGCAGTTCCCAACCGCTCGAGTGATAAGAAAAGGCGACCTGGTTGCCGTGGTATCTGTGAATGAGTGGGAGGCCATCAGTGCGGCGCAGTCGGTTGCGGCCGATACCCGATGGACGGATTGGGCCGGTCTGCCGGGCAGCGAAAACCTGACCAAGACACTTCGCGAGTACAAGTGGGACGCTCCGTCACAGAGTAAGGGGAGCTCTGCAGCGGTCGCCAAAGCAATGGCGGGGGCGGCCAGGACAATTTCGGTGAGTTACGAACAGCCTTATGTGAGGCACGCGCCCATTGGCCCCTTTGTGGCGGTGGCGGATGTGCGCAGTGGCGCTGGTGCGGGCGACCGGGGTGACGCCAGCGTCACTGTTTGGACGCACTCCGCCCAGTCCCAGGGGCTCCGCGCGCGCCTTGCGCACATGTTAGGTATACCAGTGGAGAAAGTGGTTGTCCGATGGTTGGACCACTCCGGTCAGTATGGGCGAACGACACTCGGTGGCGATGGCGCGGAAGCGGATGCGGCGATCCTTTCACAACTGACAGGCAAGCCGGTTCGAGTGCAATGGACCTTGCAGGAGGATCTAGCCTGGTCGACTGCATCACCCGGCTGGGTATCCGATATCAGCGCGGCCGTGGATGCGAGCGGCAGTCTGACCGCGGTCCGCAGCGCATTTTATTCACCGCACATGTTCGATCCGCGGCCGCTGGGAGCCCTGCTGGCCGGCATGCCCTGCAGCACATCCAAGCCGGGCGGGTTCATTGCCACGGAATGGCCGTACGACCGGATTCCAAGCAGGTTGGAAGAAGCGTATGGCATGCCCAACCTGGGTGCTGACTCAGTGTCGGGCGGATTGCGCGGTAACATTCTGCGCACGCCCGGGCAGCGCCAACAGAATTTCGCCCTGGAGTCATTGATCAACGAAGCGGCTGCCGCCGCGCAGGTCGATCCGATCGAGTTTCGTATTCGTCACACGACCGACCAGCGACTCATCGACGTGCTGCATGCAACGGCAAAAGCTGCAGGATGGGAGGCACGACATTCGCCGCGAAGAAGCACCCGCAAGACGGGGATCGACCGTGTTACTGGTCAGGGCATGTGCGCCATTGTCCGTCAGAACGCTTACTGGGTGGGGATCGCTGAAGTTGCGGTTGCTCCAGCGACGGGTGTCGTGCGCGTGATCCGTTTCACGATCGGTGTGGACTGCGGCAAGATCATCAATCCCAGGCAACTCAACCTGTGTATGAAGAGCGGAGTGGTCATGGGCTTGAGCGAGGCGCTCAAGGAAGAAGTCACTTTTGATACCCGCAAGGTGACCAGTACGGATTGGAGCCGCTACAAGATTCTGACCATGGAGGAAATGCCCGACATCGAGATCGTGCAGATCTCGCGCAACGACCATGGGTTTGGCGGTGGCTCGGAAGCTGCGAATGCCGTGTGTCCCGGGGCGGTGGCTGCCGCATTCTTTGATGCAACGGGCGTGAATGCTCGCAGGATTCCGTTGACTCCCGCCTACGTGACTGCGTTGCTCAAGGGTTGACTCTGAGCTTGCGAACGCATTTGAGCGCCAAAAACCCAATTTTATTGGCGCATTATTGATTTAATGGCCAAAAGAGCTATCTATTGGCGCATAAACGACGGGAGGCTTGACCCCGGCGACGCCGTGTCTCAGATTTGAGCGCGTGCACGTTCCGAAATCCCGAGGTCTCATGCTGCTGTTCTCTCGCGCCGCACTCCTGGCCTGCCTGGGTGCAGGTACTCTCCTGGGCGGGTTGTCGCAGGCCGCGGGTCGATCCGGTCCCGCCGCGGCAGACGGCGAATGGACAATGCCGGCAAAGGACTTCGCCAGCACCCGCTTCAGCGCTCTCAGTGACATCACGCCGCAAAAGGCACCATCACTGCACCCTGTGTGGACATTCTCCACCGGTGTTCTCGGCGGACATGAGGGCCAGCCGCTGGTGGTGGGCGGGGTCATGTATGTGGTCACACCGTGGCCGAATGTGCTGTACGCGTTCGACCTTTCGAAGGAAGGGTATCCGCTGAAGTGGAAGTACCGCCCGGATGTGAGCCCGAATGCGATCGGCGTGTCCTGCTGCGATACCGTCAATCGCGGCGCCTTCTACGCGGACGGCAAGGTCTTCTATAACTTGCTCGATGGACACACCGTTGCCATTGATGCCGCCAGTGGCAAGGAGTTGTGGAATACCCTCATCGCGGACGTGGCTAATGGAGAGACCGTCAGCATGGCGCCGCTGGTCGTGAAGGACCGAGTGCTTGTCGGTGCATCGGGAGGCGAATTCGGCATCTACGGATGGCTCAAGGGTCTGGACGTGAAGACCGGCAAGGTCGTCTGGACAGCGCGCAATATTGGCCCGGACGCGGACATGTTGATTCGGCCGGATACGTTCAAGCCGGCATACGACGCCGGCGTTGATGCGGGCGCGAAGAGTTGGGCCGACGACACCTGGAGGACTGGGGGTGCACCTGTCTGGGGCGGCGTCTCCTATGATCCCGAGCTCGATCTCATTTACTACGGCACCGGCAACCCTTCGCCGTATAACCCGGAACAGCGTGTTGGCGACAACAAGTGGACAGCCAGCGTCCTGGCACGTAAGCCCGCGGATGGTGCGCTCGTCTGGGCGTATCAATTTACTCCTCACGACAATTGGGATTACGACGCCACCGGCTCCATGGTCCTGGCCGACCTGGCGATTGGCGGGAAGAGCATCAAAGCGCTCGTACACTTCGATAAGAATGGATTTGCCTACACGCTCGATCGGGCGACCGGCAAGCTGATCTCGGCCGAGGCCTTTGCGCATGTCACATGGGCCAAATCGGTCGACCTCGCCACCGGACGCCCCGTGTTGGATCCTGACAAACAGACCGGCTTGTCGAAGGGGAACGTCAAGGGTGTCTGCCCCAGCCTGGAGGGCGGCGTGAGTCCGTCCTCACCTCCAGCGTTTTCACCCCGTACGCATCTGTTCTACACCTCCACGAACAACCTTTGCATGGATTACGCCGCCGCCAGGTCTACCCACCTCAAGGGCACACCGTTCATTGGTGCCAACAGCCCGTATATGGCGGGTCCCGGAGGAAATCTAGGAGCCTTCATTGCGTGGGATGCGACGACCGGCAAGAAGGTATGGGAGAACAAGGAGGAGTTTCCAAGTTGGAGCGGCGCCTTGGTGACTGCGGGTGACGTTGTGTTTTACGGGACGCTCGATGGGTGGTTCAAGTCCGCCGACGCGAAGACGGGCAAGGTGCTCTCGAAATTCAAGGTGGGCTCGGGAGTGGTGGGCAATCCCATGACTTACAGAGGTCCGGACGGTCGTCAATACGTGGCCGTGTATGCGGGAATCGGTGGAGACTGGGCGTTGCTGGCGGGAGATGTTCGCTCGGATGATCCGGCGGACACGCGACCTCAGGCCGACTTCATAAAGAATATTGCGCGCCATACCAGCCAGGGCGGCATGATCTGGATCTTCGGACTATGAATCGCTGGATCGCCTTGTTTGCAAGTCTCGCAGTGGTGTCATGTGGTCGCCAGGATGCGGCACCGCCGGCTGCGAATTCCGGTCCGCCGGCGGTGCGCTACGAAGCACACATTGTCGCCGGAACAACCGCGCCGAATGGGGTCGAGCTGACCAACCCGCACAACGGTGACCAGGCTGTAGCCCAGAAGGGCGCGCTCATGTTTGCAGCCATGAACTGCGACGGTTGCCATGGCGGCGATGCATCCGGATGGGTCGGGCCGAGTCTCTCTGATCAGCGCTGGCGCTATGGCGGCGCGGATTCCGAAGTCTTCAACTCCATCTACTACGGCCGGCCGAAGGGAATGCCGGCATTCGGCGGCACATTGGGTGCTGATGGCGTGTGGACGCTCGTTACCTACCTTCGCTCATTGCCGGTGCCGACCACCGTGCCGACAGAGTCGTGGGACGATCATTGACCGGTCAGGTTGAGCCGGCTTCATCATTTCACAATGACCACTTTGATGGTCGTGATCTGCGCGCCCCCGTGGGTAAACTCCACCTGCTCAGAGACACTGCCGCAGGCTTCGACACACCAGACCACTTTCTCGGCTCCCTTACGGACGGCGACGCCTACCGCAGTCTCAATTATCCTGGCGAGCGACTCATTGTTGAGGGAAATCCACCCAATGCCCCGGATCAGTTGTCCGGTCGCGCCCGCCGTGGCGGTCTCCGCGCGCGAGGACCAGTCATGCACCTTCATGAACTGGGTTTCGTCGAGCTGCTCGTGCACGCTCGGATCCTGACCAAAGGCCCGTAGCACCTTCTGCGTCACCCCCGTCGACTGTTGAGTTCCCGGTAACCGGTCGCGCAGATCCCCGACCGCCTCCAGGTACACCCGGATGATGTCCGCGCCAATCTGCCCAAAATCCACCTTGCTTACGGTGAAGGACTGTTTGGCACCGGGCGTGACTGCCACCGAGATGGTCGGAAAGGCATATTTATCGCCGCCGCGTGTCACAAATCCGCCATCCCCCTTTGCCGTGAGCAGGTGATACTTGCCATCCGCCCCGACGGTTTCGCCGGTGAGCTGCTTGATGACGTCTCCAACAGTCGCCTTGGCCGCCTCGCTGGACAGCCCCAACTTGCTTTGCAGCTCGGTTTCCGCACTCGTCGTGAGATTGGAGGGATCCACGGTCAGTGTTACGAAATGTCCGTCTTCAAAATAAGCGGACAGGTAGGCGCCGATGAGTGCCCCGGCTCTGATCGCCCGGGACAGGGCCAGTGTCTGCGGGTCGTCGGATTGCAAGGCGGGATTTGCCAAGCGACGGTTGCGTTCGGCGTCCATGTCCGCCGTGAGCTGCCACCACTCCCCCGTGTTGGTTGCATCGAACAGATCCTTGGCGAAGGAGCGGGCCGACTCCCGGCTGAGGGTCGCCGCAGCTGCCGGCGGGGAGGACTGCCCGGCAGCGTAGCTCATTAGGTGCTCCAACGAGTCGACGGTGGGATTTGAGAGTGCACGCCGCGCAATCGACGTGTTTGGATTCGCGGAAAGCGCACTGACGGTCCAGGCAGAGCGCAGCTCGGACACCGTGAACATCAGTTCCTTGCTTGCCTTGCACATTCCCCCCGTAGTGCGCACGCACTGGAGCACATTCGGCCACTTGGTCGTGATGGTCACCAACTCGACCGGAACGGCATTGCCTGCGATCGGGTTTTGCAATCCTGCAACGATCCATGCGCAGCCCGTGACACTCGTCAGGAAGGCTGCGGCCAGTGCGATCGACACGGATCTGCTCCAGCTGTGCGGCTGCCAACTGTGTTTCATTGTGAATGCGTCCTGTTGTGTAGTTATTGGAACGCCATGGCGATGAGAAGTCCGCCGATCACGAGCGGGCACCACAGTGCCTGCTCGCCGTAGCACTTGCCGGTCAGCGAGCCGTAGTTGTGGTGGCCGTCGCGATTCTGGCCCGTGAGCGGAACGGGCGAGAATTCGCGGCTGCGGCGCGTGAACTCATAATCCAACATGAATCCCGACCAGCGCAGGCGGAAGCCCGCATACACGTCGTAGTAACCGGGCTCCTTGTGCACACTCGGGCTGTCGGAAAACCAGGTGCCGTCCAGAAATATATTGCGCGCCACGGCGCGTCCGCTGACACCGAGGTTGATGGAGCACTCCTTGATGGAAAAGGCTCCCAGGCCCGCAAGACAGTATTCGCCACTGTCGGTATCGAGCCAGTCCGGTGGCGCGGTAGTGGGTATATGCTGCCCGGTGGCTGCAAAGGACCTTTGATTGTCTTGCCGCTCGTCTTGTGCGGCAAACGTCGGGCTGAGCGTGTGCAGCGGATCTCCGAGATTGCGGCCAACTCGGAATTTGAGGCCGCCCTCGGCATAGGTCTGGATGTTGCCGAGTGCGATCTGCCCATAAGGCAGAAAATCGGCGGCAATGATTTTTCCGCCAAGCGGCTTGTTACGACCCGTGACTCGGTAACTGACGAAGAGCCCCGGCTCCGCTGGGATCTGATAGCTCCAACCCTGGGGCCGGCGGGCGCCAATCAAGCGGTGGAAGTGGCTTTGTACCCATTCACCTTGAGCTGGCGGCCCGACGGTTCCCGCCTGGATCTCCCACTCGTGCGTCCAGGCATACGAATCGGATGCCACGATGGATTCGAGGCGGGTTCCAACATACAACCAGGCAGCGTACGGACGATCGTCCTTATACGGTCGCCGCAGCCCTATATCACCTGGCGTAAACATATGTTGCCCAAAGATCAGCGACTCGGATCTGTAGGAGGGTCTGCTGTCCGCGCCTTCGAGAGCACCCAGTCGGTGACGACACAGGGTTGATCCGAGATGCTCCAGCGCACGGTGAGCCAATGACCAATTCTGCGGATTGGCCTGCCCGCTTGCGCTATCCGGTACCTCGAACGTGTAGGCGAGTTGCATGCCCTGCGTGTAGTACTCATCGGACTGGGGGGATGGCTCCAGGGAGTCGTTCTCCCAGGTCACGGAGGTCGAGCGCTCGGACTTCAGCGGTGACGGGCGGTCGCAAAGATTTGCGTCACGCGGCACGGGCGGCGCAGCGCACACAAGCGCACTTACACCTAACAGGCCTGATGTCAGAAGCGCACTAACAGCTTGCGGCAATCGCATGGAGGCATCCCAGCGTCGGTCCCTGATAATCCCAAGCGGCGCGATCTTCGATCGTTCTTATGCGGTCACGCTTTTATTGTTGGAGACATCCTACACGTAACTACGGTGAAGTCCACGATGACGGTTGTTGCAACGCCGTGCTTCGATGTTGGGAATTGCCGTTGCATTGTCGCAGCGCGTTTTGTGCGGTGCGGTCCTTCCCATCGGCCGTGGAGGTGTATTACTGTCAACACATCGTAACGTGCAACGCGCGTTCCGCCGCAGACAAAAAACAACAAGTCGGACTGGGTGGGGGATCGCGAGAGCAAGAAGGGGGCCGCGATGACAATCATTCGACCGAGCTTTACCCGACATCTGTGCTTGTGCGTCGCAATAATCAACGGGGCTGCACTCCCCCTGTTGGCTAACGCGCAACAGTCGGAGCAACCGGCGGGCGCACTCGAGGAAATCATTGTTACGGCGCAGAAGCGCAGCGCCAATCTGCAGGACGTGCCATTTTCCGTATCCGCCACCAGTGAGGCGCAGATCCGCGATTCAGGCAGCGGCAACATCGTCGATCTCGCTCGCAACATCGCGGGCTTTGCCGTTGCAGACCTTGGACCGGGTCAAAGCCAGGTCGCGATTCGCGGTATCAGCTCCGGACAGGTCATTCGAGACCAACCGGGCGTCAAGGAGCAGGTGGGTGTTTACCTCGATGAGTCACCAATCTCCGTGGCGCTTTTCACGCCCGACCTGGAGTTGTTCGACATCGATCGGTTTGAGGTGTTGCGAGGCCCTCAAGGCACCCTGTTCGGCTCGGGATCCGAGGCGGGTACGGTTCGCTATATCACCCGGCAGCCGCGCATAGGCCAGTTCGAGGCCATGACGGACGCTTCCTTCGAACAGGTCGCGCACGGCGACCAGGGTGGATCGGTCCGGGGCGCGGTCAACATTCCAATAACCGACACGGCCGCTGCGCGCGCTGCGGTGTACTGGCATCACCTGCCCGGATTCATTGACGCCATTCAACCTGGCGGGGGTGTCAAGAAGGATGCCAACGACGGTGATCGCACTGGAATGAGGTTGGCTCTGCTGCTGAAGCCCAATGACGAGCTCTCGATTACGCCGCGTGTCGTCTACCAGAATCTGACCACCAATGGTTACCCACGGGTGGACCTGTATAACATCCTCGCCAATCCGTATACGGCGATATCGCCCGTTTCCATCGGCAATCTCGAGCAATACACTCAGCAACGTGAAGGGTTGCTCGACCAGTTCGTGCTCGGTGACCTGAAGGTCGATTACAACCTCGGTCCCGCCACACTGACTTCGGTTACCTCTTACACGCACCGCAATGTCCGGGTGTTGCGCGATGCGACTCAGCTGACCGGCAGCGTGACGGTGGACATCCTGGGGAATGTGCCCAACATAGAAGCGGCGGCGCGCGTCAACTCGCCGCTGTACGACCGTACCAGCCTGAATGTCGTGTCGGAGGAGATCCGGCTGGGCTCGAGTGGCAATGAGCAGGTGGAATGGCTGGTGGGCGGTTTCTTTCAACACGTGAATCGCCGCTACGGCCAGGATCTGCCCACTCCGGGATATGACGCACTCATCTCCACGCCGGGTTCCGCGACCAATGCGCCAGTCGATACTCCGTTCTTCTCGGATTTGAGCTACCGGCTGAAGCAGTATGCCGCCTTTGGAGAAGCCACCTGGCATGTGACCACTCAGTTGGCCCTCACGGGCGGGCTGCGTTATTACAGGTTTACTGAAGACAAGAATGTGCTGTTCGCGGGGGCGTTTGCCGGTGAGACCTTCGTGCCCGACACCAATCCGCCGGTTCCGGGTGTGATTCCCGCCTCGACGCATTCGAGCGGCACGTCGCCGCGCGGCATCATCAGTTACAAGCTGACCGATGACGTGCAACTCAACGCACAGGCCGCCCGCGGCTTTCGCTTGGGCGGCATCAACGATCCCATCAATCTGCCGCTGTGCTCGCCAACGGACCGGGTGGTGTTCGGCAACCAGTCGAACTGGAAGGACGAGAAGACCTGGAACTACGAGATCGGCGCCAAGACCCAATGGCTCGACCGCCGGGTGACCTTCAACATTGCCGCTTTCTATGCCGACATCAAGGATTTGCAGGCCACTACTACAGCCGGCACCTGTTCGTCGCGCGTTGTGTTCAATGTGCCGACAGCCCGCAGCGAGGGTGTCGAGGCGGAGTTGTTTGCCAGGCCCAATGCGAACTGGGATTTCGGGGTGTCGGCAACGCTCATTGATGCCAAGCTGACCTCTTCGGTCACTTCGACGGATCAGCTGGGTAATGTCGTGGTGGTGGGCGGTCTTGCAGATGGCAATCGGCTACCGACGGCGCCGAAGGCCCAGGCGTCCGCGAGCGTCGGCTATACGCTCCCGCTTGCCCAAAGCAGGGACTTTTTCGCGAACGTCACTGTGCAGTATGTGGGCTCGTCCTTCTCCCAGTTCGAGAACGAGGAACCGGGGTTCGGTGCAATCTGTGCGGGGTGCCCTTCGGCTGCAAATCCCAACGCGGCGCGCTTGATCGTTCTCGGGGGGCCGCTGTCGACAGCGTTGATCACGTTCAACCCGGAGCTGCCGAGCTACACGCTCGCCAACCTGAGGTTTGGGTTGAAGAGCGATCATTGGCAGGTTGCCGGCTACGTCAACAACATCACCGACAAGAACGCTGAGCTGGCGCTCGACTACGAGCGCGGGCGCAGTGCGCGTGTCGGCTTCTTGACCAACCAGCCGCGCACTTATGGGGTGTACGGGCGTTACGACTTCTGAGCGCGCTGTGAGTCGGCGGAGGCGTCAATAGCCATCCGGCCGACGGCGGAGTCATCGGAAAAGAAGCCGTCTATGCCGGTGCGCAGGTATTGCCGGATCTCCGCGACCGAGCCTTCCGGATTGCGGACCGCATCGCCGCCGCCATTGCGGAAGTCGGCGGCCAGAAAGTAGTTCTCAGGTCGAAAGACCCAGGCGTGAACCAACAAGCCGGCGGCATGCGCATCAGCGACCAGATTGGTGGGCGCGGTCAGCCGCCCGTCGGCGCCGAGCGGAATGATTGATCGCGTGGGCGGGGCCACCACGTCGGCGTAGGTTTTGATTGCGGCCAGTCCCGACGCAGTGGTCATCTGCGCGAAGGTCAGATTTCCCCCTGTTGCTGCGACGTCGGCGGGCCGGACATCACCCTGACCTACCAACTGCATGAGTCGGATATTGGCGGGCCGGCCGAGACGGGTGCGCATGTACTTGAGGTTGGCGACCTCGAAAGACTGGATTTCCAAGGGAGCCTTGTCGAGGTAGGCATGCTCGGTGAGGCTTTTGAGGAAACGATCCTCCATGGGCAGACCGATGCCTGCAAAGTATGTCGAGCTCTTGATCTCCGGGACGAGGCCGATGGTGCGATTGCGTGTCAGAGACTCCGCGGCCACCAGCTCAATGAGCTCCTCCCAGGTCGGTATCTGGAATAAGGCATCGTAGCGGATGTTGGCCGGTCTGAGCTTCGGCATGCGCTCTATGGCGCGAAGCGTCTTCAGCTCGGAGAGGGTGAAGTCCTCGACAAACCAGCCGGTCTGGACTTTGCCATCAATGGTCTTGGTCGCGCGCCGGGCTGCGAACTCGGGCCGCTTCGCGACGTCGGTGGTTTCGACAATGTTGTTCTCGTGCCTGCACACGAGCGCTCCGTCCCGCGTGCAGACCAGGTCCGGCTCCACGAAGTCCGCTCCATCAGCAATGGCCTGGACATAGGAACCAAAGGTATGTTCCGGCCACTGGGCGCTGGCGCCGCGGTGGGCAAACAGCTCCACTTTGGGCGCCTTGCGCGGTGTGGCCGGCACGGTGGCGGGCGTGATGGACCCGGCGGCGCACGGAGCGGCGACCGCTGCCAGGGTTGCCGCTCGTAGAATAGCTCGCCGCGATATCGGATTCATTAATGGCAGTGTCCGGTGCATTCACGCGGCTAGTCTACCGCTAGAGCCGGACGGACGTGGACCCTAGAGCCGGACGTTGACTCCCAGCGCATAGCTGGCGGGTGCACCGAAGCTGGTGTCGTCGAAGTCGTCGAGGATGTAATACTTTTTGTCCAACAGGTTGTTGCCGTTGAACTGCACGGACACGTTGGGGGTGATCTGGTATCGCGCGGTAACGCTGAGCAAGGTCACGTCGCGTTGCCGAAGTTGAGTGCCTCCGTCCGGCGTGCCAACGAAGGTGTGGCTGGCGGATTGCCAGTTCAGCCCACCACCGATTGTGAGCTTGCTGAGAGCGCCGGAGGGTGTCCACGTCGTAAAGGCACGGACCAGCGTACCTGGAACGAATGTGCGGAAGGGCAGGCGGTCACCGTCCTGAATCGTGTACTTCGACCATCCGAGTGATGCATTCCAGCCGCGACGAAGCTGTCCCGACAGCTCAAACTCGAAGCCCCGCGTGCGGGTGCCGTCTACAGCATGCGAGACCTGTGTGCCGTCCGGCAACATGATGGGGGCGCCGGTGTCAGGGTCGAAGACGGCAGAAGCCACGTTGTCCTGGAAGGTCTGAAAGAGAGTGAGCGCTGTGTTGAGTTTTCTGTCGAAGTGCTCGCCCTTGATGCCGATCTCATAGCTTTTGCCGGTAATGGGGTCGAGATAGCGGCCGGTGGCGTCGCGGCTGTTCTGTGGCTTGAAGATTTCCGTATAGCTGGCAAACGCGGAGAAGCTCTTGCTCACATCGAAAATCAGGCCTGCGTACGGGATGACTTTCCGGTAGTCGTAATGAAAGCCGGTCTGCGGTGAGTCGTAAAAATAGAAATAGTCGGTCTTCCAGGTCACATAGCGGGCGCCCCCAATGAGCTTGAGCGGATCCGTCAACACGAAGCGGCCCGCGGCATACACGCCGTTCTGCCGGGTACGCACGTGGGTGATGGGGATGGGGTCGGTGGAGAATTCGGGCTGCGGATAGTGGCCGTCCCACTGGAAGAAGTTGCCGGTATCCGCAAGATCTCCGTGGCTGAACTCAACAGCGCCGTTGGCGACCTTGGAGCCGTTGTAGCCAATGACCAGCTCATGGGTCCTGCCCCACAGGGTGATGGGACCTGAGGCGTACAAATCCACTGCTCGTTCGATGATTTCGGCCTTGCTGCGATAGGCGAATGGCTCGAGCCCTTCACCCGTGACGGTATCCGGGAATCCGAACACGTAGAACAGCGCCATATCTTCATTGAACTGCCGCCAGCTGACGGAGGCGCGCAGCGACCAGTCATTCGAGAACGTATGCCGCAGCTCCCCGAAAACCGATTCCTTGCGGCGGTTCCAGAAGCTCCAGTCAGTGGCGGTTGTGACGGAGCGCGGCCAGTCGGCCTGCGTGCCGTCCGAAAGAAACAGTGGGAAGGAGCCCCAGGTGTTGCCGCGTGGCAGGTTGTTCTGATAATCGAAGCCAACCGAGAGCAGTGTATGGTCGGACAAGTCGGCATCGACAATGCCGTAAACGACCTTCCTGCGGTTGCGATAGAGGTCTTGATAGGACTCCTTGTCCTGGTAGACGCCGATCAGGCGGCCACGCACAGTGCCTTCGCTCGTCAGGGGTGCGGAGATGTCGGCTTCCGCGCGGCGGTCATTCCAGGAGCCACCGGTCAGCTCGAGCCCGGCGTGCAGTGTCTTGCTGTCAGCGTGCTTGCGCACAAGGTTGATGGACGCAGCCGGACTTCCAGCTCCGGTCATCAGGCCGGTCGCGCCGCGCACCACTTCGATCCGCTCGTACAGCGCGGTGTCCAATGACTCATCGACTGAGTCGGTGTTGAAGTTGTCAACTGCCGGTACACCGTCATACAGGAGACTGTCGATCTTGAAACCGCGCGAAATAAAGACCACACGCTCCGAATCCCAACTGTAGGAATAAACACCGGGGGTGTTGTCGAGCACATCGCGCAGCGACACCAGGTTCTGGTCGTCGAGGCGCTCACGGGTGATCACCGTGAGTGATTGTGGAGTCTCGCGCAAGCTCAGCGACAACTTGGTCGCTGAGTTGCTGTCCGGGACCGTATAGGGACTGTCGGCATCCGCAGTGATGACTACTTTGTCCAGTTGCGTCGCGGATTCCTGCGCCACGCACACGAGAGGGGAGATTGCCGTCGCGGCTGTGACCAGCCAGCGGGCGTGTATCTGAATCATTGGCGAACCCCATCCCATCCAGCTATACGTTAATGAGAACGATAATGATTCGCATTAACGATGTCAAAGCATGGACGCGGGGCGGCGCGACAGCGGCGGTGCCGCGGTGGTCGCGAGGGGGCTCAGCGGTAGGTTTTGACTATGGAGGCGGGATCCGCCGGCAGCGGCTCGGGCGGCTTGAAAACCAGCAAATAGCGGTACCACAAGGGTTGCGTCTCCTTTGGATTGACGCGACGGTGGACCTCTTGCCAGGGCACGTTCGGTGCGCGGTGATGGGTGAGGTTGTAATTGAAATTCAAAAACAACCAACGGATGGGGGCGGGCGCGCGCAGGTCGTAGGCCCCCTCGACCGGATGGAGCGGGGTGCGCATGTGGTAAACCCACTGCAGTGAGGACCAACTGAAAGCGAATGCCGCGTAGATGCAGGCCAGCACCCGCAGCTCCCAGTGAAACAGGAGAATTGCCGCCACCCAAACCGCAAGTCCCAGCACGCCTTCCAGCCGTATGTTGCGCCAATCCGCGGCGGAGAATTGGGCGAAGGACAAGGAATAGCCGTTCATGGAGCTCGACGGCCGGTTGAAGGCGAGCGCCCACCGGTACGGGATCAGGGGCAACACGCACGCTGCCACGAAAGATCCCAGCCAGATTCCGCCCAGGATCGCAAAGTAGTACACAAAGGTTTTCCGGGCGCCGCTCTCACCGGGCAGAATGTATTCGGCGATCTCCGCGGGAGTCCGATTGCGGACGTGGTGACCTTCGTGGTTGATTTTGATCAGTGTGTAGGATGTGCCGAAGATCGTGCTGGTGGCGATCCCGAGCGCCCGATTCACGCCGGGTGAGGGGAAGCCGTGCTGGTGGAAACATTCGTGCATCATGGAAAAAACGCCCTGCATCATCAGGCAGAACAGCACGAGCAACGGAATCTTCCAGGCGAGCGTGCCGGGAGTGTGCAACAGGCTGATGAGAATGCCCCAGCCCATGAGCTGGGCTGCCCCAATGGCCACATTGACCCAACCGCGCGCCACTGAGGCGGGATTCGATTTCATGCGCAGAGCCCGTTCGCCATGGATACCTGAAGGTTTCGAGGACTACCGGCGTGTGTTTCCACTGTCACCCCGCCTGACCGGCCGGGCAAGCGACTTTACGCAGCAATTTATCGCGGCCTGGCGGGAGGGGCTTGGGGGTGATGGTGCGCTGGCCGGGTTGCGTGCGCAAGCTTCGGGAGTCACGGCTGTTTTGGTTCGTGGCCTGTTCGGCAGGTGGATTCCTCGGCATTTCACGGCTCCCTTGCAGCTGCTGCAACGCCTCGGTGTTGACTGCATCATCGCCAGGAGTCATGCCTCGGGCACGATTGAAACGAACGCCGCGTTGCTCAAGCACGATCTCGGGAAGCGTATTCACCCTGATCGGCGCTTGCTCTTCCTGTGCCACAGTAAAGGCGGCCTCGACGTACTCGCATTGCTTCGCGATTCCCCGGTGTTGTGCGAACGAACTCATGCCGTCGTGTTGTGCCAGACTCCCAGGGCCGGGTGTGCAATCCTGGAGGGGGTAATCGATGCCGAACATCGGGAGCGGTCGACGCGCACCGATCGGTTCAAGGAGCGCGTTGCGAACGTAGCTATCGGTGCGCTTGGCGCGAAGCCTGCGTGCGCACAACTCACTGGCGGGGTGATACGAGATCGGTTGGCCGACTTCGATCTCGTCGCCCAGCACACCCGGACTATCTCGGTCGCATCCTGGTCGCGCGAACCGACGGCGTTGCTGGATTCTCAACATGAGCGCCTGGGCCGCATCCGACCGGGCTGCGCTCATGATGGCCTGTTTTACACCGAGGATCTGATCTGGCCGACCAGCCATCAAGTGCTGCTGCCCTGTATCGACCATTCCCAACCCTCGGTAGGCGGGCATGGTTTCGAGCACGACGGGTTCTGGGTGGCCCTGATGCGCATGGCATTGGACTCATAGTGCGACTGCCCGGCGTTTCGACAGTCTCCGGCAAGTACCTGGCGGGCGCCGCTTGTGCGCTGGTTTGCGCGCTGCTGTACATACCTCTCAATCGCTTCCCAATGTTCGCGCCCCGACAGTTGCCGCTGACTTTCATTGATCGCGCCGTGCCGTTCTGGCCGCTCACGGGTTGGGTTTACGTCGCGACTTTCGCTTTCATGTTGTGGGCATTCGTCTCCACGCGGGATCTGGAACGTGTGACGCGATTCCTCTATGCATGCACGTTCGTGCAAGCGATCGCGGCGCTGTGTTTTTATTTGTATCCGGTGACTTTTCCGCGCCAGCTATATCCGGTTCCAGGCGATGCTTCCTGGCTGGGTGCCGCGATTACGGCTTTTCAAAGAGGCATCGATCAACCCACGAACTGCCTGCCGAGCCTGCATGTGACGACGGATCTGTTGTGTGTCGTCCTGATCGGTCCGGCACGCCGTGTGGCGTTTCTTCTCAGTATTCCGCTGGCAGTGTTGCTGTCTCTGAGCATCCTGACATTCAAGCAGCACTACGTCGTGGATGCGCTTGCCGGGCTCGTGCTCGGCTCGTTGGCCGGCGGCATCTTCTTTTGCTGGGATGGATTGCATATCGGTTCCTCCGCACCCGCCGGACGCGCTTCACCCGCTGCCGAGCGCAGATAGCTGTCCAAGGCGGGTAAGCACTCGAGAGCCACCGCCGGGTACAGGTGATGTACCTGATGAAAGCCGATGTTGCGAGGATAGAGAAAAGCGCGGCCCAACGCGCCAGGCTTCTGTGTGTGGGTCGTCGCCAAAACGGATTCTGGTCGACGGTCGGGGCACTGAACATGCTCATGTTCGACAATCACCCGATTTACGTTCAGCGCTCCGGCGATGAGCAGTGGAATCAGGTAATACGTGATGACGATGTCCGGATAGATCCACAGGATGAACGCGATCATCACGAACCAAACCGCCTGACCGGGCTCCGAACGCAAGCAGTCCAGCACCTGCGGATCGCGCGTCAACGTGCGTTGGCTTCGGTCCTGCAGGAACCAGCGCCCGTAAGAGTTGCGGAGTGAGGGCACGAGCAACGCGATTGAGCCGTAGAAGCAACGCAGGATCCACAGTGGGACCAGGAGCAGTCCCAGCGTACGGCGGGCATTGCGGCGCCATCGATCGCTGGAAATACCAGGTTTCAGATAGGGGTCCAGTCGCATCCCGCTGAACCGATGATGTCGCAGGTGGTGATAGCGCATGGCCGCGAGTGTGGTCGCGATGGGATAACCGGCCAGGATTTCGAGCACGCGGGTGGCCGCCGAGCGGCGCTTCGCGTGCATGTGGCAGGCGTCGTGCAACACGACGCCGAGTGCGTGAAGGCGGCCGGCAATCAACAGCCATGCCAGCGGCAACAGCCAGACGGAGCTCAGGCTCACCAGGCCCCAGAGAATGAAAATGCAGGCCCAGTCCGCGCAGGCGTACCCGATCAGCCGCGCTGGCACTGCGGCGCGCCGCAATGCCTCCGGAATCGCGCTTCGCCGCGCCGGCAGGTTGAGCCCGGCGATATTCGCGGTGGGCACCATGGCAAACACATTCTACTATGGGGGTTGGGGGGAAGCTCAGGCGTGAAGAGGACGATGCCGGACATCAACTGGCAAATCGCTTGCCGATCCAAAGACCTGGGACGCCGTCCCCTGGCGGTACAGGTCAGCTCGCGGTCGCTGGTTCTGTACAGGCCGGCGCCGGGCCAGGTCGCGGCCCTGGAGGATCGGTGCGCTCACCGCAATGCGCCGCTGTCGCTCGGACGCGTATGCGAGGGTCATTTGCAATGCGCCTATCACGGATGGAGTTACGATTCCGGGGGGAGTGTCGTGAGCGTCCCGGCGCTCGCGAACTGCCCGGAGGCTGCGGCCGACGTGCGGATCTCCCATTTCAAGGCCGTGGACCAGGATGGTTTTGTTTGGGTCGCAGCACCTGGCGTTCGCGGTGCGCCTCCTGAATTTCCATATCTGCACGCTCGTGGCTGGACCAGTTTCATCATGCAGACCCGGTTCACGGGTACGGTGGAGGCGTGTCTGGAGAATTTCCTGGATTGTCCGCACGCTACCTTTGTACACAAGTATTGGTTCAGATCCCCCACGCGCCAACCGGTCAAAGCGGTTGTCAGGACGCTCGCGGATGGCGCGGTTGCGGAGTTTTTCGAGGAGCCGCGCAAGCAGAGCCTCGTGTGGTGGCTGCTGGCTCCCAGTCGCGGGAAGATGCGCCACACGGATCGCTTCATTGCGCCCGCCCTGAGTCGCGTGGACTATGAGTTTCCCAGCGGACTGCACTACATCATCAGTTCCTTTTGCACCGAGCGTACACCCACACTCACTGAAGTGTTTACCGTGATGACATTCAAATGGGGGTGGTTGGGGCCGCTCGTCCGGTTGTATTTCGAGCCCCTGTCCAGGCGCATCATCAAGCAGGATGTCCGGATGCTGGCGCACCAACAGGCGAATATCGAGCGCTTTGGGGCAGCGCGCTTCGTTTCCAGCCGCGCCGACCTGCTGGGGCGGTACATCGTGGCGTGGCGACAGGCGCTGCGCAACGGTACTGCCACTCCGGAGCCCGGCCATGAGCAGCAAGTGGACATCCAGCTTTGAGATCGCCCTCTGCCATGAGCAAACTCACGACACGTACTCGCGCGCGCCAGGAGCTGACCGACTCCGACATCCGGGCGATGTACGAGTTGTATGAGTCGTATTACGACGCCACGAGCTTCGAGCTGTTCCGCTCCGACCTGGCAGCGAAGAGCCATGTGATCGAATTGCAGTGCGAGGGTGCCTTGCGTGGGTTTTCGACCATATCGGTACTCGATGCGCGCCTCTCGGGCGAGCGGTGCCGGGCGATCTTTTCCGGCGACACCATCATTGATCAGGCATTCTGGGGTGAGCAGGCGCTGGTGCGCGCTTTTTGCTACTTCGCAGGTCAGGTCAAGTTGAGCGCCCCGGGAGAGCCTCTATACTGGCTGTTGATTTCCAAGGGATACCGCACCTACCGTTATTTGAGCGCATTCGCCCATCGGTACTATCCGAATCATTCCACCCAGACACCGGAACCCATTCGCGCGCGCATGGAGTCCCTGGCCCGCGCCAAATTCGGTGAGTATTTCGATGCCCAGCGGGGTCTCATCTGCTTCCCGCAATCCCGCGGTCATTTGAAGGCTCAGTGGGCGCAGGTACGCGAGCAACTGCACGAGCATCCGGCGGTCAGGTTCTTTTTGGCGCGCAATCCCCGCTATCACGAAGGCCAGGAGTTGGTCTGCCTGACTGAATTTGCCGACGACAATCTGCGGTCGTTCGCGCGGCATGCCTTTCTGCAGGGACTGCAGGGGGATGCAGATGGGGACGCGGAGCTGGCGAGTGCACTCTAGCCTGTTCGGGCGCGCCAGGAGATTTCGCGACCTGTTGGCAGACGCGCGCGCGGTGCAGGAGCAGGTACTTTTACGCCTTTTGAGCCACAACCGGCGATGCGATTACGGTCGGCGTTATGGGTTCGACCAGATTCGCTCTTCGGCCGACTTCGCACGTCGGGTGCCCATTGTGACCTACGACGAGCTGCAGCCGGACATTGCACGCATGAGTGCCGGAGAGTCTGGAGTGCTCGTCACGGAGCCCGTCCTGATGTTTGAAGAGACGGGCGGCAGCAGTGGGGGACGAAAGCTGGTTCCCTACACTGCGACCTCCCTGGAGGGATTTCGGGCCGGTTTGTTGCCGTGGATGGACGATTTGTTCACGACCTATCCGACAGCTCTTGATGGTTCTGCATATTGGTCCATCTCCCCCGCCGCGCGGGCTGCGCGCCGGACAGAGGGTGGGGGAATTCCGATCGGCATGGATAACGACGCAAGCTACTTTGGCGAAGACCTGGCCGGTTGGATCGCGCAGTCACTCAGTGTTCCGCCAACGGTGGGTGGCCTGACGGACATTGAACAGTGGCGTCAGGCGACGGCCTGCAGTCTGTTGGCGGATGAGACCCTCGCTTTCATGTCTATCTGGAGCCCGACGTTTCTGCTCGAGTTGATTTCGTACATGGAGGCACACGCTGCCGAGCTGCAGGTCGGTCGCATCGCGGACTTGTTCGAGAACGGGCGGCTCAATTGCAGCCGTGCCTGGCCGCGGCTGCATTTGATCAGCTGTTGGGATCAGGGATCATCGCGGTTGCACGCGGGCCGGCTGAAGGAGCGCTTTCCTACCGCCGTCGTACAAGGTAAGGGTTTGCTGGCGACCGAAGGCCTCATTTCGATTCCGCTGGCGGATTGCCCGTGGCCGGTGTTGGCCGTCGAGTCCGGGTACTTCGAATTTCTCGCAGACGACGGTGAGACTGTATGCGCTGCCGATGTCCGGGTGGGCGAAGAATACGAAGTGCTCATGACGAATCATTCCGGGCTGTATCGCTACCGGATCGGTGATCGGGTGTTGGTACGGGAGCGGCGCGGACAGGCGCCTGCGCTCGAATTCCTGGGACGGGCCGGCCTCGGCGCCGACCTGGTGGGGGAGAAGCTGACTGAGGAGTTTGTGATTCGTGTGCTGGGGCGGCTGAGCGTGGCCGGCTTTGGTTGTTTGGCGGCTGACGCGCGGGGGTATGTGTTGCTCGTTGAGGAGGCGGGCGATGCTGGGTCGCGCGGGGTTGGCGCTGGGTCACCTGGGGTCGGCGATGGGTCGCGCGTGCTCGACGAGCTCGGTCGTTCGTGCGATCTGCTGCTGGCGGACAATCCCCAATATGCGCATGCACGTGCGTTGAATCAGCTCGAGCCGGTGAAGTCGATCTGCTGTCCGCGCCTGGGTGAGCGGCTCACTCGCGCTGCGGTGATGAATGGGCAGCGTCTGGGAGATATCAAACCGCCCGCGCTGCTCGTGGGCGATTGGCGAACGCTGTTGGCAATGTGAGCACGAGATCAGCGTGAGCATGGGCAGCCGGTTTTACTTCGACCTGGCCAGCGAGCAGGACGATCCCGAGCTACGCGCACTGATGGCGGAGGGTGTGATGGAGGGTGATATTGCAATTACCTTCCGACGCGAGCCGTCGTATTTCAAGGGCGTATGTGTTTATGGTGACTGCAATCAGGTCATCAAATGCGTGGATACACGTACTCAGCGCGTTGTTGGACTCGGTTGCCGCAGCACTTCGTCGGCGTACATTGACGGCGCTGCGCGCCGGGTTGGTTACCTGTCGGATCTGCGCTCAGTCCCTGAGATTCGCCGCGGGACCTTGTTGGCACGTGGATTCGGGTATCTCAGGCAACTGCACGAGGCAGACCCCGTGCAGTTCTATTTCTGTGTCATGTACGAGGGTAATTCGGTTGCTGTAGACAATCTGGTTGGCGGGCGCGCGGGCCTGCCGGCCTTCCGCGAATTCGGCCGCGTTCTGACGCCGGCCCTGCACCTGGATTTTCCCAAAGGGCCGCTGCGGTTGGAGGGAGTGTCGGTTGAGCGGGCGAAACCGCAACAGATGCCGGCGATCGTGCGGTTTTTGAATGAGTGGCAGCGGCACAAGCAGCTTGCGCCGGTTTACCGGGAGGCGGATTTTGGAGTTGGCGCCGCGGCCCGGCGCTTCGCGGGCTTGCGGGCCGAGGACTTCCTGCTTGCGCTACGCGAAGGTGAGATCGTTGGCACGATCGCCGCATGGGATCAACACTCTTTCCGCCAAACACACGTGGAGCGTTATTCGCGGCGGCTGGCTCTCGTGCGGCCGTTGTATAACCTGGCCTCTTCGCTGACGCCTTTGAAGGCCCTACCACGCGCCGGTGCGCGAATACCGTTTCTGTATTTTTCGTGCATGTGTGCCTACGAGCACGACACTGACATTTTGCGAGTTCTTTTACGGGCGATGTACAACTCGACGCGTTCCGGGCCCTGGCACTACGCCATTGTCGGGCTCCACGAGGCGGATCCTTACGCGCGTTTGTTGCAGGAGTATCGGCGGATTGAGGCGGCGGGCAGGGTGTTTATCGTTCACTACCCGCCAGGGTCAGGGGATGTGCCCGCCCTGCTCGACGCGCAGCGACAGGAGTCGCAGCGTACTTATGTCGAAGTTGCCTGTATCTAACAGTATCAGTGCGAATGAGACCGGGTGGGGAACAGGCGGCAGTAAATGCAGTCGGTGTCGGGTGAGGCCTCGAGCCAGACGTGTTGGATCCAGTAGCCGTCATTCCGGGCGGACGCGCGCTCCCAGCCATGCTTGGTCAAGTCATGACCGAGCATGTCGGCCGGGTGCGATTGCTGAATGATTTCAGTGGCGCGATTGGTCTCGAGGGCGCCACGCGGATGCACAGTAATCGTGGCCGCACCATTCTCAATACGTTGTGTGAGGGTTTCGGCGTAGTGCCGCTCATCCTCGCGAGCCAACACCGTGCTGAAGTATTGGACGCATTTGCCATGCGGCGACTCGGCTGGCTGGAGGGCGGCCCGACCCAGCTCGCGGCTTGCCGTCAGCTCCACGCGGTCCGTAGGGAAACCGTCCTGAACCAGTTTCACCCGTACCTGCTCGGCCGACTCAAAGTCTGGAAACACGGCGAGTATCACAGCGCTCATCTCTGCCTCCTGACATCCGTCGAAGGAGTAATCGCACCTGTCAGCAGCTAAAAATTCTACGCTTTGTGGGTGCAAATGCCATCGATAGCCACGTCCACTGCAACATATTGATTTAAATAGGTATTAGTTTTGGCAGCGCTGATGGCCAAGTTGCGGAAACTTTGCACCGGGTACTCTTCCGGCCTGATGTCGCAGTGCATCATAGGCACATGAACAAGCTCATCTGGCTGACGATTGCCATCCTGGCGTGGTTTTTCGGCTCCGGCTATTTCGCTTTCAGCGAATCCGGGGTGAATAACTTTTTGAATCACTGGGCGGACTCCACGCTGCAGGGGGACGCGGATGCGGTGTGCGCTACGGCCTCCAAGGACATGACATTCGAAATCAATGACGGCACGACAGGCCGGCATATGCAGATCGAGGGCAATCGGGATGATTTCTGCGAGTACGTGCGCAAGACCACGCCGCTCATGGCCAAAATGGCGGGCTCCGTGCACGTTACCCGTGACGAAATGACCATCGAACACAAGGCACTGCACTGGTGGACAGCGCAGGTGACTTACGTAGAACACTGGACGATCAACGTGGGTGGACGCGTTACGATCGAGACAGTCAGTGAAGATCGGGTCACGTTGGTCAAAACGTTCAAGGGTGTATTCGTCAAGCGGCTCGACAGCGAGAGCTATGTCGAGAACGCCACCCAGAATGGGTCTACCTAGATGGGACCGGAACCTGCCCAACCCCCAAGCGTTAGGTGCTCATGAGACACACTCGCATGTGGCATCTGGGTTCGCTCATTCTGCTGGTCGGCACGACCGCGGGTTGCGATCGCTTGAGTGAGCGGCTGGGTATGGGCGGCGGGCCGGCAGAGCCGGACGGGGCGCCGACTGAACAGGAGCTGACTAAAATCAGCTACCTGTCGAGCACCCAATCCGGTCCCAAAGGCCGCAAGGTGTACGACCGCGTCGACCAGGCGAAGACTTGCGGTGACCTCGAGTTGGCTACGCGCTGGAACCGGCCACCCCATGTCGCGGGGGGAGTGTTGCAGCAGAAGATGGTCTACCTGGACTCCGGTCTGCCGGCTGATCTGCCGAAGGACTCGGAAGTCTTCATCACCGCGAAAATTGAATCGGGGGATGCGTTGTCCACAGGCGGCCAGGTGTGGTTCCTGCGGCTGCCGGATGGCACCCGGATCGAGGCCGTCGAGCCGGCCAACTTCTGGGAGAAGCAGGCGGTGGCCGCGCAGGACAGCAAGGTGACCGCCCTGGTCAAACCCAGCAAGCCCGGTAGAGTGTTCTGCGGTCATGGGGTCTACCAGGGCAATGCCGGGAAAGAGCCAGGTCAGGACACCAAGCTACCGTTGCTTTCCATCATGTACGCCATGGACCGGGAGACTTAGCCTATTCCGGCAGGGTGAGGCCGGATCCGCCCATCTCCTTGGGCATGTCCTTGAACTTCGGTTTGCCGTCATGAATGCGCAGGACCGTCTCCTGGTAGTTGACGTGTACGCCAGGCTCAAACTTCAGGGTCGGCAACATTGCCGCATATATATCTATCAGGCCCAGAGGCGGATGCACTGTGTACAAGTGCCCGCCACATTCCTTGCACCACTTGCGATAGCTGACCGGCGTTTTGTTGTAAGTGCCGATATTGGCCTCGCCCGCTGTAACCTTGAGGGCCGCTGGCTCCCACAGTGTGAAGGCGTTGACCGGACTCGACGACCAATGCCGGCAGGATTCGCAATGGCAGTAGCCGGTGCCTTGCGGCTGCCCGCTGGCCTCGAATGTCACCTTGCCGCAAAAACAGCGGCCTTGATACCTCTCTGTGCTACTCACAACTGTGTCTCCTGAGTAAGATCGTGCGTCTTTGGATGATGCGGCAGTGTAGAGGTGTCGGGACGCCAGTCGAATGATCAGGCGTCCAGCGCTCGTGCCCAATCGTCCATGGAGGCACCGGTGGATGCTTTGTCGGATGTTCTTCGAGCCGTGCGGCTGTCGGGTGCCATTTTCTTCGACATCCGTGCCGCGCTGCCATGGGTCGCCGAAACTCCGCCGGGACCCGCCATTGTTGGCAGCATGTTTCCCGGTTCGGACCACCTGATCTGCTATCACGTCATTGTGCAGGGCGATTGTTGGGCGTGTCTCGAGGGAGAGCCACCTATGCACCTCACCAGCGGCGACATCGTTGTCTTGCCCCACGGTGATACCCACGTTTTGGCTAGCTCCCCGGACCTGCGGCGTACGCCCGATATGAGTCTCTACAAGCAGCCTGAGAGTGGGCAACTGCCGGTGCATATCACGATGGGCGCCGGTTCCGATGAGCCCAAGGCGCAGATTGTCTGCGGGTTTCTGGGATGCGATGCCCGGCCGTACAACCCGCTGCTCAGTGCGCTACCTCGCATGATCCGCGTGAGCGACCAACCCGGCGGATCTTTATCGGCCTATGTGCAATTCGCCCTGGCGGAGTCGAAGGAGCCGCGGATTGGCGGGCAGTGGGTGCTCAATCATTTGAGCGAGCTGATGTTTGTCAATGTGGTGCGGCGCTACCTGGAGTCGCTGCCGCCGGGACAGGCTACCTGGCTGGCGGGGCTGGGCGACCCGTTTGTCGGTCGCGCGCTGACGGCTCTGCATCGGGACCCGGCGCGCGCCTGGACCATCGAGTCATTGGCTCGCAAGGTGGGCTTGTCGCGCTCTGCCCTGGCCGAGCGCTTCTCGCAGTTCGTGGGCCAGCCGCCCATGCAGTATCTGACACACTGGCGCATGCAACTCGCGGCGAATCAACTCAGGAGCGGCGCGGAAAGCATTGCGGTCATTGCCAACCGGGTCGGTTACGAGTCCGAGGCCGCGTTCAGTCGTGCGTTCCGCAAGATTGTCGGCGCTCCTCCCAGTCAGTGGCGCAACCGGGTGAGTGTCAGTTAGCTAAAACCACCTCGTGCTCAGTCCGCGAGACTTCCCTTAGCCCGAAATAGCTCTGCAGAGCGAGAATCTCGGTTTCGACATCCCCGATGCGGAATACGCCGCTGACCCGCCGGGACTGCAGAGCGGGTGTCTGAATGACGATCTGTGTCACGGAGTAGCGATTCAAGGCGGACAGCGCATCCGGCAGCGGCATGTCATCGAGGACAATCGTGCCTCTTTGCCACGCCGTCACGTTCTCGATCTTGACGAGCTTCTTGTCGAGAAACTCACCGTCACTGGCGATTCCGAGCTGTTGGCCCGGCATCATGGCTGCCACTTTGGGCTGCGTTTGTGCGGTTCCCGGGAGCGTCCGAACGTTCACCCGGCCCTCGATCAGAGTCACGGTCGTGCGTGTTGCCTGTGTCGCAACATCAAACATCGTGCCGACCGCGACCACCTCGGCCGATCCGGTTCGCACACGAAACGGTCTGTGTGAATCCTTGGCGACCTCAAAATGGGCCTGACCCTCGAGCAGCTCGACATTGCGGGCGTCGGCCGTGAAAGCGACACGCAGGCGCGAGCCCCGATCGACAATGAGGCGCGAGCCGTCTTCCAATGCAACAGTACGAGTCTCCGTGATGCCTGTCGCGATCAGGTTCTTCGCAGATAGATTGATCGAGGTGCCTGGCAAGCCACCCGACACCAGGTAGGCGATCACGCCGGCGGCGACAATGGCCGCACCGATAGAACCAGCCACGACTTTGCGGGCAGTAGCCGACCGCGCGCGCGCTTGCCCCCAACTGCGGGCGTAGTCACGGCTCTCGGTCACAATCGGTCGATGGCGTAAAGCCTCCAGTGCCATCGACAATTCGTCACGGGTGGATTTCAAGGTGCGCAACCTCCGTTGTCGGCCGCCTCGGGGTTCAATTCATCCAGGCGCTTTTCGCAATGGCTCATTGCCTGTCTGACGTATTTCTCAACCATGGAGATGGAAATGCGCAACTGCTCCGCAATGTCCTTTTGCGACAGTCCGTCGAAATGAAACAGTACGAATACGGCACGACACTTGGGGCTGAGCTCCTGCAACGCCGCTTCCAGTATGCGCATCCGCTGCTCGCCATCGATCACTCGATCTGCCTGCGGGGCGGGGCATACGAGCTGTGCATCCTGAGCCGGAACGGACAAGGCTGCGTGCCGCGCTTGGGCGGAGCGCGCCTGGTCTCGCAGCAGGTTCAGTGCAGTCGTGAACAAGAATGACTCGGGCTTCTGGATCTGTCGCAGGTCGGTCGTCGACAGACGGGCGAAGGTATCTTGCGCAAGATCGGCGGCATCCTCAACCGAGTGACTGCGACGCTTGAGAAAGCGCACCAGGCGGTCGTAATACCGGACTGCAATCTGCTCCAGCTCGATTCCGCGACCATGAACGCAGCCGGCATCCGGATGACATCCGCATCCGGCTTGCGCAATGGCCGCCAAGTTATCAGCGCTCGACACGTCGTTGCCTTTCTGACTCGCACGCCAGCTCCCTTATCGATCTGTTTCATGAACCTTTGGTGACAACGCTGCGGGTCGAGCGCCGCATCTCGTCCTAAAGGGCTCGGATGCTTTCCAGGGTACTCAAGATGGTCGATGTAGCAGTGTGGCGTGGCGTTCTTGCAACTTCAGTTCTGTTGGGTCTAGGGGGACTTGCGAGCGGACCAGCAGCCGCGCAGTCAAGCACTGCCGCGACCGATGTGCACGCACGCACATACAGTATCGAGCCGCAAACCCTGAGCACGGCCTTGCAGCAGTTCGCAGCGCAGGCGGGCTTGCAGTTGCTGTTCTCCGAGTCCGATGTGGCGGGCATGAAGACTGCCGGACTGCAGGGGACTTTCACCCAGAATCAGGCGCTCGAGCGGCTGTTGGCGGGCAGCGGCCTCGGTTTTGAATTCCCGAAGGCGGATGCTGTCATTATCCGTAGAGGATCGGCCACGCAGAGCTCCTCCGCGCCCACCAATCCAACACCGGCGTCGCCCACACCGGCACCCACATCGACACTTACGAACGCCCCCGGAGGCAGGCTTGCGTCAGCACAGAGAGTCAACAGTGACCAAAACGCGGCGGCCAACGAATCGCAGAGCGTGGCAGACTTCCAGGAAGTCATTGTCACCGGCCGTGCCGGTGTAGAGCAGCGCACGAAGGAAGAGACGAGCTATTCGGTCACGACCATCGATCAGAAGAAGCTGCGTCTACAGGGTCCTACGAGTGTTACCGAGTCCTTGAAGTCGGTTCCGGGCTTCTGGGTTGAAGCCTCCGGTGGCGAAGCGAGCGGCAACGTCCGCGCGCGCGGTATTCCAGTGGATGGTTTCGGATCGATCACACTGCTGGAAGACGGGATGCCGGTCCAACACGATCCGTCCCTCGGGTACCTGAACGGCGACCAGGCTTTCCGTCTCGATGAAACCATCGACCGGATTGAAGTAGTCCGCGGCGGCCCCTCCACCATTTTCTATTCCAACGCGCCGGCTGGCGCGGTCAATTACATACCGCGTCGTGTTGGTGAGCATTCTGAAGGAACGCTCAAGTACACGGTGGGTGATTACGGGTTGAACCGCATCGATGCGTGGTACGGGGCACCGATCGGTGACTGGAAGCTTTCCCTTGGCGGTTTCTACCGTTACGACGATGGCGTTCGCGATCCTGGATTCCACGGCGACGAGGGTGGCCAGTTTCGCGTGTCGCTCGCCCGTGATTTTGAAGGAGGCAAGGTCTCTTTCGATCTGAAGCGCCTGGATGACACGGTCGCGCTGGACCTGGGCATTCCCATGCGCACGTACTCCGATGGGAAGATCCGCGCCGTGCCGGGATTCGACGGCAACTTCGGCACCCTGGCGGGTCCCGAGACGGCGTTCATTCGCATGAAAACCGCATCCGGCAATGACTTCATATTCGACAACACGGTGGGCACCCAGGTAAAGCGCACCCAGGCTACGCTGAACTTCGAGTATGAATTCGCCGATCATTTCACTCTCAGCGATCATGCTCGCTATGACGACACCGACACTCTGCGTAACGGCGTCTTCCCGAACCAGCTCCTGAGTGCGGCGAGCCTGCTGAAGAGCACTGCATTGCCCGCCGGCGCAAGTGCCTTGCAACTGCGCTATACGACCTCGCCCAGTACGATCTATGACGTTGCGAACCAGAATGGCAACGGCCTGGTGACGGTTGGCGGACTGCGAAGCGTAACGTCGCCTGTCAAAGAGTTCATGAACGACGCACGCCTGATGCGGAAGTTCGAAATAGGCGACCAGTCCCATGACGCCACTCTGGGCTTCTATGTTGCGGATGTGTCTCAGGACTTCAGCCGATACTCATCGACGGCTCTGCTCGATGTTCAGGACAATGCCCGTTTGCTCGACATGGTGGCGGTCGATGCATCAGGTAACGTCGTCAGCACTCTGACCGATCATGGCATCTATCACTACGGCTATGAGTGGGCGAATGCGAACGGGCAGTCCACAACGACCGCCCTTTATCTTGCGGACGAGTGGCAGGTCACGAGCAGCTTGCGAATTGATGCTGGTGTGCGTTGGGAGCAGGTGCACCTGACCGCAAACGTGGAGGAGCGGCAGGTAGCTACGGTGCCCAATGTCACACCCGCTACGTCGCAGATCCTGACGGGCACGGGTCAGTTTGCTCATTTCGACCAGAAGTTCAGCAAAGTAGGCTGGACGCTGGGCGGCAACTGGCAGTTCACAGACCGCTCGGGGATATTCGCGCGCTTCACGCCTGCATTTCGATTGCCGAACCTGAGCACCTACACGACCGCGTCCCTTACGACTACCAATACTACGGTTAACAAGCCGATCACACAGACCATGGATCTGGGAGAAATCGGCTACAAGTACGCGAACCAGTGGACCAATCTGTACGCCACCGCGTTCTGGACGAAGTACAACAACGTCGGTTTCACAAACAATGTATTCAACCTGTCCAGCAGCTTGCCGCCGGTCCCGCAGCAACTGTATGCGGACACGCGCACCTACGGCCTGGAGCTCGAGGGTGGTGTCTATCCGATCGACTGGTTCGACCTGACTTTCAGCGCCACTTTGGAAAAGCCGGAATACAGCGGACTGCGTTACACCGATAACGTCGGCGGCCAGCCGGTATTGCGGGACTTCGATGGAAACCAACTGATCCGTGTTCCGAAGGCAAGCGTGCGCGTCGTGCCCGGCGTCAATCTCTTCGATCAGCGGCTGCGTCTGCAGCTCTCCTGGGAGTACGAGGGCGCTCGTTACGTCGATACGGCCAATTCGGTGGTGCTACCTAGTTACAGTGTGCTCAATGCAAGTGCGCGCTTTTCATTCACCGATCATTTCGACATGTATGGCTACGTCGACAACGTCACCAATTCACTGGGGTTGACCGAAGGCAACCCGCGCGCCGGAGAGGTGCAGAATCTGGACGCGGGCGCGAATACGTTTATTGCACGTCCCATTCTCGGGCGCGCCTTCCGGCTGGCGTTGATGTACAGGTTTTAAGTTCGTCGTGGTGCTGCTTACGGCCGCGCTGGCTCTAGTGTTGCACGGATCTTTGACGGGCACCGATAACCAGACATGGCACCTGGTGCCGTTCGATGTCCCTGCGGGTGTCACACGGATCACGGTCGACTTCGATTACACGACACGGGATGCGCGTACCACAGTGGACTTGGGCCTTCTCGGGCCGGACGGGTTTCGTGGTCAGGACGGCTTTCGGGGATGGAGTGGGGGTAACAAGCGAACCTTCACGGTGTCCGCAACTGATGCGACGCCATCGTACCTGCCTGGGGCGATTCGCGCGGGCAGGTGGAATCTGCTGTTGGGTGTTCCGAATATCCGGGCGGAGACGCAGGCCGAATTCAACGCGGTTGTGCATTTTGGGCTCGAAGGCGACGATGGCGCCGCGGGCACGGCAGGGCCGCCTGGGCCACCCGGGCCTCCCGGGCCTCCCGGGCCTCCCGGGCCGGTTGTGCGGGCTGAGCCGGGATGGTACCGGGGCGACCTGCACATGCACACCGCTCACAGCGATGGCTCCTGTTTGAGCAGACGGCAGCAGCGCGTTCCGTGTCCACTGTTTCTCACTGCGCGCACTGCAAGCGAACGCGGGCTCGACTTCATTGCCATCACTGATCACAACACGACCTCGCACGCAGATGCCATGCGAGAGTTGCAACCCTACTACGATGACATGCTCCTGATTCCCGGTCGTGAGATCACGACGTTTCACGGCCACGCGAATCTGTTCGGCAGCGTTGCGACTGTGGACTTTCGAGTCGGCAGTCCTGATGTGCCGGACTGGAATGCCTTACTGGCCAACATCGAGCACACGGGTGGCGCGATCTCAATCAATCACCCCATACGTCCGTCGGGTGAGCAGTGCATGGGGTGCGGCTGGACTCCCGCCGGCAAGGTCGACTACGACCGCATGCAGGCAGTCGAGGTGGTGAACGGTCCTGATGCCGATACCGCGTTCTCCGGCATCAAATTCTGGGAGCACTTGTTGAACGAGGGCTACCGGCTGACGGCCATTGGTGGCAGCGATAACCACGATGCGCTGCGCTCCGGCAGTGAAGGCGGCGTTATCGGTATCCCCGCAACGGTCATTTATGCGGACACTTTGTCTCAGGCCGGAATCCTCGCGGGCATTCGCCGTGGGCGGGTATTTATCGATGTCGCCGGTAGTCGTGACCGCGTGCTCGAGCTGACAGCGAGCGCCGGCGAGCAACAGGCCAACATGGGCGATATGTTGAACTTGCCGCGGGGCACACAAGTTCGCTTCAAAGTGATTGTCAGTGGCGTTTCCAGCGGATCTGTTGAGGTCATTCTCGACGGCCGGCCGGTGCCGTTGCTCAAGAACTCTCAACTTCGTGCCGCGCAGGCGACGTTCGAATTCCCCTGGAAGACCGACGGTCGGCGGCACTGGCTGCGCGTCGATGTGCGCGACAGCGAATCCCACCTGGCCTTGGTCGGTAATCCCATCTATTTTCGGAACTAGAGACCTAGGTCCAAGTTCCCGTTGAGACCGGCTTCTCGGAATTTTCCCAACTGTCCGTGTACACAGAGGCTCGCGGGACTTTGATTTCGCAGTGGCCCGACACGAGCCGCTTTGCCGCAAACACACGGGGAATAGAGCAAAAAATTCATGATTAGTGCGCTGTCTGTGAATGGTTTACAGGGAATGTCGCGTGCGATTCGCGCGCTGCAGATTTTCGCGTTGGTTGGTCTCGCGAGTCTCCTCACCGCGTGCGGTGGTGGCGGCGGCGGTGGCGGAACCACCACTCCACCTGCGACGCTCTCGTCGATCGCAGTGGGGCCTGCCAGCCCAAGTGTGGCTGCCGGACTTACAGTGCAACTTACCGCGACGGCCACGTACAGCGACGGTACGACGAAGGATGTTTCGTCGACCGCCACCTGGGCATCCGGCGACATGACCAAGGCAACAGTCTCGGCCAGTGGCTTGGCGACTGGGGTCGCGGCCGGAACGAGCTCAATGAGCGCCACTATGAGCGGCGTGACTGGCAAGAAAGATCTGACGGTCACCGCTGCAACGGTTTCATCGATTGCTGTGGGGCCGGCCGGCGCGAGTGTGGCTGCCGGACTTACCTTGCAGCTCACTGCGACGGCTACTTACAGCGACGGCTCGACGAAGGATGTTTCGTCGACCGCCACCTGGGCGTCGAGCGACATGGGTAAGGCGACAGTCTTGGCCACCACGGGTGTGGCAACGGGTGTAGCGGCCGGAACCAGCACAGTGAGCGCTACTTTTAGTGGTGTGACTGGCCAGGGCACGTTGACTGTCGCGCCTCCAAACCTGCTCTCGGTCGTCATATCCCCGAACAAGCCGACGATTGCCCCCGGCAAGACGTTGCAGTTCTCCGCGATCGGCACCTATACCGACGGTTCGACGCAGAATTTGAACAGCAGCGCGACGTGGAGCTCTTCAACTACTGGCACTGCCACCATCAACGCGGCCGGACTTGCTAGTGCGGCCGGGCTCGGCACCACCACAATCAGCGCTACGATGTCGGGTGGAATTACTGTCGCGGCCCCGGCACCCGTCACGATGACAGTGACCACGACCATCTATGCCTACGCCACGAATTTCGATGACAACACGATCTCGCAGTATGTTCTGAACGGCGCGGACGGGTCATTGACTCCGTTGGCTGTCCCAACGGTGCCGTCGGGAACCAAGCCGTTCTCAATTTCGATGGAACCCACCGGAGAGTATGTTTACGTCTCCAACTATGGCTCGAGCTCAGTTTCTCAGTACAGAATCGGGGCGGACGGTTCGTTGACCGCCATCGGCTCGGGTGAGGTGCCAACTGGCACGAATCCAAATGCCGTGACGATCGACCATGCCAATCGCTATGCTTACGTGACGAATCTCGGTGAGGCCACGATTTCGCAATACAAGATTGGCCTGGATGGCGCGCTCGCGCCCTTGAGTCCCGCGAAGATTGCCAGTGGGGAGAACCCCGCCTCGGTGTACGTGGACCCCACGAACCAGTTTGCCTATGTCGCGAACTTCAACTCCGGCAACGCGAATCCGACGCCGGGACCGAGCACGATCTCCCAGTACCTGATCGGTTCTGACGGGAAGCTCGCTCCGATGGCCACGCCCACGGTGGTTAGCGGCAGCAGCCCTGACTCCTTGGTTGTCGACCCTACAGGCCATTACCTGTATGTGGCGAACATGGGTGACAACAATCTCGGGCAGTACACGATCAATCCGGATGGATCGCTCACTGCAATGACTGTTGCCACCATTCCAACGGGAGTGCGGCCGTTCAGCGTTGTTGTCGACCCGTCCGCGAAGTATGTGTACGTGGCCAATCAGACCGACAACACTATTTCTGAGTACACGATTGGTGCGGGCGGCGCACTCACCGTGATGGCCGGTTCGCCGGTCGCTGCGGGTATGAGCGTGAGTTCCGTGACTGTCGATCCGACTGGCAAATACCTCTATGCGGCGAATCGCGGCACTACTACAATTTCGCAGTACAATATCTCGCCCACCGACGGCTCGTTGTCACCAATGACAGCCCCGACGGCGGCTTCCGGTCTACATCCGACGGCGATTGTCACAGGTTACTGATGTTCGATTCTGGCCTGCCAATCTCCCTGGTCATTGGGGGTGCGGCAGGCTACCTCCTGGTCAGGGTATTGCAATACGTCCTGGTCGCACGGGTGTATCTCACCTGTGCGTCCCGGGTATTGCAGGTTACTTCGGCGGATATCAGCGAGATATCCAAAGAGGAGCGGGAGGTCCTTGAATCAATCGACGGCGAGCTGAGTCGCGCCGGATTCAGGCCGCTGCTGGTTGCGAAGACCGATTCGCTCCTGACTTTCTACGATCGGCCTGAATTCATCCGGATATTCGTCTCGGAGCGCGAGCCGATTATTGCCGCGGTCACCCGGCGGCAGGTGCCGGAATTGGGGTTTGTGACGGCCGTCGAGCTCGAAACCCCCCTGACCAGCGGCCGCGTCCTCGTCACCCGCGATTCCGCCAAGAATGCCGCTTTACTCACGCTGTCTCATCGGGATGAGGAGTATCTGGTCGGCGCAGATGTTGCCGGCCTGAATCAGCGCCATGTCGAGCGATTGCGCGCTCTGACGGAATCACCGGCGGCGGGCGCATTCGAACCGGCGGCGATTCTGCGGGCATCCAACAAATTCCTGGGCGATGTGCGCTCGCAGTTGCTGCGCGATGGGTATATTGCGCGCAGCACCGATCCCAACCTGGATCGTTTCACTTTGAAAGGTGCTTTCGGATTCGCGCACCGCTCGGTCAGCCTGGGTCGGAAAAAGTCGCGCACGGCTGCCGTCATCAGGGCACCGGAACCCCTGGAGACTCTGTTGCGATTGCGGATGCTCGCTGACTTGAATGCCCTGCGACGGGCCGCGCAGCATCCCGTGCAGGCGCCAGGCTCGAGCTTGCCTCTCTGGGTCATGATGGCCGCCACGGCCGGCGTCTCCCTCATCGGGATGTCGCTGGTGTGGAATCCAGTGACGGCAATAGTCATTCTGGCGGTGATCGCTTTTCATGAAGCAGGTCATGCAGTAGCGATGCGCGCGGCCGGTTTCCGCGATGTCAACATCTTCTTCGTCCCCTTCGTCGGGGCGCTGACTTTGGGGCGCGACAGCGGCTCGTCAGTGCGGCAACGACTGATTGTCATGCTCGCGGGTCCCGTGCCGGGGCTCTGGCTGGCGGTACTGGTGTTTGTGTTGCAGCAACATATCGAGGGTATGCCGATCCTGCGGCCGCTTGCCTTTGCGTTGTTGTTCGTCAATGCGCTCAATCTGCTGCCCATAACACCCCTGGATGGCGGCAGGGCGCTGGAGCTGCTCACCGCGCCGGCCAGCACAGTGCGCCTGGTCATCCAGGGCGTCAGCGGACTGGGGTTGCTCGGTCTGGGCGCCTACTTTGGCGACACCCTGCTGCTGGTCCTGGGGTTGTGGTGGCTGTTTCTTCTGAGAAGGCAGTTGGCGCTGTGGCGATTGCGGCAGCGGGTGGATACCATCCTGGCCGATCAGTCGAATGAGGTGGATGTCACGACCGCGGTGTGTATGGCACTGGCTGCGCCCACCTACGCTGCCTGGCGCGGGCCGGCGCGTTTTGGGGCCGCGCGGCAGTTCATTCAGCAAGGCGGCCAGATTGCCCCGACTGCGGCGGATCGCGTGCTGGCCGCCTCCCTGTACGCATTTGCGTGGCTGCCTGCCGCGGTTGCGCTGCTGATCTGGAGCGGGCACCTGTCGGTCAGGAGCCTGTCTGACTAATGATCGCCGTCGCGAGGGCGACCCCCAGCGAGCAGGTTTTTGCGATCGTTTCGCGTGCATGGCCGGGACCATGTAAGCGAAACGATCGCAAAAAGATGCCGCTGCGGGTCGGCCGCAGCAGGCGCATCATTGGTCAGACAGGCTCCTGGTACCCGGTCGATCTTGTAGTAGCATCGGCGGTCATGACCCAGACTGACCTCAGCGCGGCCGGCGATCATTTTCTGATCGGACTGCGGCCCTCGCCGCAGTTGCACGAGCGTGATCGGGCCCTGCTGCGCGACCTGCGTCCCGCCGGGGTGATTCTGTTCAAGAGCAATTTTCAGCACGATCAGCCGTATGAGCGCTGGCTCGAGGTGCATGGCAAGCTGATTGCCGACGTGCGGGCTGCTATCGGGCGGGAGCGGATTTTCGTCGGAATCGACCATGAGGGCGGCCGGGTGTGTCGTACGCCGGCGCCCATCACCCGCTTCTCCTACGCGGCGCGGTGGGCCCAACAGGCTGCATCCGTCGGGCGCGCCATGGGCGTGGAGTTGGCCTCCCTGGGCGTGAACCTGAACTTTGCTCCGGTGTTGGACATTCACAGCAATCCGGCCAATCCGGTCATCGGCCTGCGCGCCTTGGGCACTACCAGCGAGCAGGTGACGCAGTCGGCGCTGGCGTTCATGGCCGCGTTGCAGAGCGAAAAAGTGCTCGCCTGCGGCAAACATTTCCCCGGGCACGGCGATACGGATACGGACTCACATCGTGAGCTGCCGGTGCTCAATCAGGATCTGCCCGCTTTGCGGGCCCGCGAGCTCAAGCCGTTCCAGGCGGCCATCGCGGCCGGCATCCCCATGTTGATGACCAGCCATCTGTTGCTGCCCAAGCTCGATGCCGACAATCCGGTGACGCTGTCGCGCAAAGTGGGTCAGGACTTGTTGCGCGAAGAGTTGGGATTTGACGGCGTCATCGTTTCCGACGACATCGGGATGCATGCCGTGTCCCGCATGTTCGATGATCCAACGGCTGCGGTCAGGTTGCTCCTCGCGGGGACTGACTTGATGATGGTGTGTGCATATTGGACGGACACGGATCGTTGCCGCGGCTTTGCCGAGGCCATGATTGCGGCCTGGCGGCAGGGAATCATCTCAGAGGATGCGGCTGCGAAATCGCGCGAACGTGTTCGTTCGCTGTTGCTGCGGGCGCCCCAGAATGGGGTGACGCCGCTGGCGGCGGATGTATTTGCGCGGCACAGCGAGGCAGGGGCGTTGTTTACGGCCGAGACGGCTGAGGTTATTTAGCGGGCGCGCTGGCGCTGGCTTTCGGGTCGGATGCGCTGCCGGCTCGCCGCTTGGCTTTCAGGAGCACGTCGACCGGTTCCGGCCGATCATCCCAATAGTCCAGCCTCACCGTGGCATCCGGCAGTTGGCTCACCGTCGCCGGAATCGAACTGAATGTGCAGTACCAGCCGGGAGGCAACACAACCGCATTGCGTGACCGTCCCAGGCTGCGGTCGAAAACCAACTCCTCGCCGTCGAGTCCGTAGCTGGCGGGGGCGGTGTAGGTCTCCGCAATCCGCAACCGCACCGTCTGTCCGGCCTTCAATGCGGTGAATGGAATCACTACGACTTGCGCCGTCGCAGGCACCGTCGCTCCTACATTGATCTTCGATGCGGCCATTTCCCCGCCGGTCATTTCGAGCGTCTTCAACGACTCGCCGGTATCCAGAATACTGGCGGACGGATGGCTTGCCACGCTTCCCTCGCGGACAACATTCGCGTAGCCGTTCACACCAGCTCGCGTTTCCGTGTAGTCGTGGTACAGATTGAACGCGTGAGTGTCAGGCTGCTGCAGGAAGTACACTATGTCGCGATCCTGGTGAGCGCGTTCGGACAGTCTCTCCTGCTCCGTTTCTCCTTGAAACGGTGATTCCCAACTGAGTTTGTCGGTGGCTACCCTGGGCAGCGCGGCCGGTCCGACTTGCGCATCCTTGACCGCTCGCAGCACGAGGGGCGCTTCGCCCGACTCGAGATGCAGAAAACTGACGGCGATCCGGCCATCCTGCTCGGTCAGGATCTGCGACGGGACCGTCAGTCCAACGACTTCATATCCCGGTGGCAGCACAACCTTGTTGCGCTTCACTCCGAGCGGCCGATTGAACACCAGGGTCGTGCCGTCCAGGTAGTAGCTCTTCGGATCCTTGTAGGTCTTGAGGATCACAATGCGGCCCTGTCCGTTCTCGGGAACGGGACGCGCCAACGTCACCTTGATGTAGTCCATGGTCGCATCGGCATCGGACATCAACGGGTCTTTGCGCGCCTCCGCGCCGGCGACCACTTCAAAATGCAGCGGCTTGCCGAGCATCGCATCGTGGACGCTCTCATCGCTGGCGGTGCTGCCCTTGCGGATCGGGTTGTAGAAGTATTTCGCGCCGGCGGTCGTGGCCGTCACTTCATAGTAGATCTTGAAGCTGGCCGTCTCGGGGGCGAGCAGCTCATAGCGAGTGTATTCGTCGGTCTCCGTCTGAGCGGCAGGCCCGGCATACACGGGCAACGCCATCGGAAGTGTCATCCCGATGGCGGCCCAGACTCGCGTTGAGATCCTCATTGAGGGTCCTACGATACAGTGGATTAGTGCGGCTGCCCAGACGCGAAGTCGGTCGAGACCGCGGTTGCACGCCAGGTGGTGAGTATCCCGGCGGTCTCGGCGTTCTTGGCCTCGATGATGGCGACGGTGTCGCTGCCGAGTGGCAGCCGAACCGGCGGGTTGGGCGCGTCCGCGAAGTCCACCAACACCGCCGCCAGCTTCTGCGGATCACCGGGCTGTTGGTGATTGACACCCACCGCGAAGGTGCGCATTTCTCCGGACGTCTGCCGATAGTCCGCAATTACGTTCGGAACCGTCGCCAGTGAGGTTTGATCCAGGAAGTCGGTGCGGAAGTAGCCCGGCTCAATGGCGGTGGCGAAAATACCCAGGGGTGCGAGCTCCTGGGCCAGTGCTTCGGTCAGGCCCTCGACCGCAAATTTGGTCGAGCAATAGATGCCCCAGCCCGCGATGCCGCGGTAGCCTCCAACGGAGGACAGGTTGAAAATGCGTCCTGATCGTTGGCGGCGCATGTGTGGGAGAACGGCTCGCGTCACGGCGAGCAGGCCAAACACGTTGGTCCTGTATACCGCTTCGATTTCCTCGGCACTGGCTTCCTCGACTGCGCTCAGCAGTCCATAGCCTGCGTTGTTGACCAGCACATCGATGCTGCCGAAGCGCTGGACTGCGGCTTTGGCGGCTGCATGCGCCTGCGCCTCCTGTGTAACGTCGAGACCGACAGCCAGCAGATTCGGGTGCGCGCCGAGCTGCGCCGTGACTGACTTGGGGTCGCGAGCGGTCGCCACGACCGCATCGCCTTTCGCCAACGCCTGCTTGGCAATCAGCGCGCCAAATCCTCGTGATGCTCCAGTGATGAACCAAGTACGCATGATATTTCTCCTCGAGTGGGCCGATGGGTGTGTTCGGGACGGCTCCGTGGAAGGGGTTGGTATTACCTTCGCGTTCGAGTCACAGGTGGCGCATCTCATCGCGCAGCGCAAACTGGTTCGAGTGCTGGAGGACTGGTGTCCGTACTATGGCGGCTTCTACCTGTACTACCCTGGGCGAAGGCAGGTGCCGGCCTCATTACGGGCCTTCATTGACTTTTCCAATAGCCTGCAGCGTTCAGCGCGGGATCGGAAGCGATGATGCTTCCAGGCCTTGGGTTCTGTTGAGCCCTATACGCATACTCCACGATTCACTTCGCAGTTGCCTGCTCTAGTCTATGGGCACTCGGCTCGTGTGCGCAGCCATGCGCTTACCGTTGCCGTCAGTGTACTTACATGTAATTTAGTTGGAGCGAAGATATGAAGCGTTCAGTGACGATGTTGAGTGTCGGTATCGCTCTGGTGGGGCTTTCGTGCGGGATCCCGGCAATTGCCGATGTGCCCGATTCGGTAACGATTACAGCTGCAAAGACCCCTGCGGACCACGAAGCGATCGCGAAAGCCTACGAAGCTGAAGCGGCTTCGCTCGAGAAGATGGGCGGGATGCACAAGAATCTTGGCGAGACCTACAGTAGCCAAGCTGGCGGTAAGTCATTGCATGCAGCTCAGGCCAAACATTGCAACAGTGTGGCATCCGACCTTGCAGCAGCCGCGAAGGAAGAGCGGGCGCTCGCTGCTGAGCATCGCAAGATGGCAACAGTCGCGAGCAAGTAGTTCTTGCGACGTAAGGTAGCGCCTTGGACGGAGGGCGTCATTGCGCGCTCTGCATAGGGAATCTGCTCGGCGCGTGATTTTGCTCACGCGCCGCACGTTGGTGATTGGGCTTGCCGAGCGTTCTCATTGCCACAACTCGCCGAAATCAATGATGGCGTCGAAATAACCAGCTTCCGCCACCGCGTCGTCGACGCCATTGACATGGATGAGGACGGGACGGAAGGTGAAGTTACGAGGTTTCGCCAGGGTACGGATCTTGCCGTCGACCTCCGCAATCCCGCTCTGCGCCGAGGTAGCCTGGATCTTCGCGCTGTCGGCGCCAATGCAGATGGATCGCGGTCTCGAGTTGCTCTACGCAAGTTGGACCCTGAAAGGATATGAAAACAACCCTTGGAAGTATGAAGGGCTCAGCGGGCCACGTCAGCGGGCCGGCGTTCAATGATGGCGCGCACGCCCGGGTCGGCGTCCTCAAGTATGAGATCGAAGTCATGCAGACGCGCGATCGTCGCGACAACGCTAAGGCCCAACCCGGAGCCGGGAGTTCGACTGTTGCGCTCGGAGCGGTAAAAGCGTTGCAAGACTGCCGCTCGCTCATGGGTCGGTATGCCTGGACCGTTGTCCTGAACGATCAGCTGCGGACGGGCGGGATCCTTTCCGGTCCGAATCTGCACGGTGCTGCCTGGGCCGGCGTATTTGATTGCGTTGTCGATCAAGTTGCTCAGCGCTTCGAACAACAGTTTCGGATCGGCGTCGACCGTGGCGCCGCGCTCGGCTACGGGTAGCAGCCTCACGCCCGCCGCTTCCGCCAATGGTGCATACAGTTCCGCAACCGGCGCGACCACCTCGGCGAGATCGATATGTCTGAAGCCTGAACGACGCTGCCGCGCCTCCAGCTCGGCAATCCGCAAGATGGCGCGGAATCGGTCCAGCACTTCCTCAATTCGGCCAGCGATGCGAGCGATATCTTCCTTGTCCGGACTTTCGGCTTGTTGCAACCGACGCAGTTGCAGTGTGGCACTAGCCAGTGGACTCAGTAGATCATGTGCAATGACCGCGGTTGTCCCCTGGACCTCCGACATGAGCCTTTCAACTTCGCTCACCATGTAGTTGACGGTGTCGGCGAACATGTCCAGCTCATCGCCGCGAAGGCTTGTCGGCATTCGGCGCTTGAGATCGCCGTGCGCGATGTCGTGGGCGACGGATTGCAAACGGCGCAGCCGATTCAGCGGAGCGATGCTGAGCGCGGTACCACATCCCAGTCCCACCAACAGGATCGATACGCCACTCCACGTGAGTGCTGAAGTGATGATACTGCGCATTTCACCTAGCTGGCCGACGTCACGCCCGACGACCAGCGTCTCACCCGTCGGAAGGAGGCGCGCCATGAGACGCACGCGGGCAGGAAACTCCGCGGTTGGTGGAAACTCCATCGGAACGCCATTGGTTCGCAGGGAGACCGGAAGAGACTTGATATTTCCGGCGACCCATTCGCCGCGTGCTGTAAACAGCCCGAAAATGTTGTTGCGTTCGCCGTTCAGGGTCAGATCTTCGATAACGCGCTGACGCAAGCCCGGTCGCGGCGAGTGCAACAAGGCTTCCGCTTCCGTGTGGAGAATGCCATCCACTCGGCTGGTCAGATACACTGCCGAGCGCAGATAAACCATCCACAGCAGCGCGATGGTGCCCAGAGCGAACAGTGTTCCGTAGACGATCGTGAGTCGAAAGGTCGTGGTGCGACCAAGCTCCCTAAATCGCATTGAATACATAACCTACGCCGCGCTCGGTCCGGATGAACGACGGCTTGTCCGGATCGTCGATCTTCTTACGCAGTCGCCCGACATGTACGTCTATCAGGTTGGTACCAGGGTCGAAGTTATATTCCCACACGTATTCGAAGATCATCCGCCGGGTAAGCATCTGACCTGAGTTGCGCATCATGAATTCGAGCAGTTTGAACTCCATCGGCAGCAGCTCGATCGGGACCCCGCGGCGCCACGCCTCACGAGCCATCAGATCCAACTCCAGATCGCCGACCTGCAAAGACAACTGGTTGTTCTGCGATCGGGAGTTGCGACGCAGGAGCACTTCGATCCGGACAACCAGCTCGCTCGGCGCGAATGGCTTGATCAGGTAATCGTCGCCTCCGCCGCGCAGCCCGGCGAGCCGGTCATCCAGGTCCGCGAGGGCGCTGAGCATCAGGATCGGTGTCGGCAGACCCGCCTCGCGTATGGCTTTGGCGATCTGCAGACCGTCAACGCCCGGGAGTAGCCGGTCCAAAGTGATGGCATCGAAGCGGCCACTCAGGGCTAGACCCAGTCCTTTCGTGCCATCGAAACAGGGCTGCGGCTGAAAGCCGCTTGCGGACAGGCAAGCGACTATTTCAGCCGACATCTCCACATCGTCTTCGATCACCAGAACTTGGACCGGATGGTCGGATTTGGTCATTGGCCGCGAAGCCGTCTCTCGCGGCGGCTGCAAGCCGTCATATCGGATAATCATACGACACTCGTGCGTAAGGCTAAGTTCCGATTGTGGACGTCAGGGCGGCTCCTGCGACAGCGATTGCGCTGCTCAGCAGCCCGCCCGCCCGCCGCCCCAACGGGTTCCGCCCGGCTAGTTGATGGGGTGGTCGATTGCGTAGAACGTGCCGTCCAGTTGTCTGACGCAGTTCTTGAATGCACCTTCGGCCGGCGAAAGGCCGAGCGCTGCACACGCCGCTTGCTCCCTGCGTGCGGTCTCATGAGACGACGCAGTATAGAACGACCGTTTCACCGGTGTTACGAGCGCACTGATCGGCGTCGCTGCCACATCAGGCGATTGGGCAGCAGCTGAATCGGGGTGGCTGTTGACGGAACGAAGCACGCACAGAGCCAGATCCGCGCTACCCGGTTTAAGCCCCTTGGCACGGCAGTTTTCGTCCGCTTGCTGGGTTACCCGAGCGTCTACGACAGACTGCAGGGAATCTGAGAGGCTCAGGACGCAGCCGCGATAGTGGCTCGTGTCGGAGTCGAGGCGGTCATTCCCCAACCAATTGCCGCTCGATAGGGCCTCATTGGGGCTCAAACCCATCACCGTCTGGCATATCTGCGAAACACGTGTGAATTGGTCTGCGCCGAGCTTGTCCGGATTGTATGGCTGTTCGGCCACACAACTGGTGATGTTCAATCCTGCTATGACACAGAAGGCGGCCGTTAGTAGCAGATGTCTAGCGGCAGAAAGCTTGGTGTAGCAAACAGGGGCTTTGGGAATTTCTCGGGTCATCGGACTCTCTCCGTGAGCGACTGAAGGTCGCGTCTGAGGAGCCAAGCCTAATGATGCTGCGAGTCCCTCACAGTGAAAGAAGTTTTAACCAGGTGCCATGTCCTGCAAAGATGAAAAGATTTTCATCTGCGGATCAGGCAGGCGCTGGTCAGGCGGAAAAAACCCCGCCAGGATGCACCTGGCAGGGCGGTAAAGCGGCTCCGGAGCATAGGTGGAGCCGCAAGTCGTGTCTGCGAGTCTCTACTTTTGATACGGGTAGTATCGGAAGGACACCAGGGCGATATTGATGTTGGTCGAGGGATCGCCGCCGACGCCCGGGAAGATCTCACGACGGATGTAGGTATCGCTCGCGCCGATCTGCATGTTGCCGAGTCTTCCTTCGTAGAATTTCCACCAGCCCCCAATCGCTCCGGCTTTGATGGAGGACGTATTGGCAGCGCAGGCACTTGATCCCTCGGTGCCGCAACCCGAATTGCTGAAAAGTGGATTCCCGTATCCGTAACCGTAGAGTGCCGGCGTGGCGACGCCACTGCTTACATCGTACGAACGGGCGTCAACGTGTTCGATACCGCCGTAGGCGAACAGTGTCAAAGCGGTTGCCGGGCGGAGAATCAGTCCACCGAGAACGTGATAACCGCGCAGCGGGCTCAAACTGCCATTGACTGGATTGACTGTGACATCCGGCCCGCCGGCGGAGCCATAGCGACCGATGCCCGTGCCATCCAGAAAGCTCAGCTGAACATCCATCCGCTTCGCCACGATCGGCAGGAGCAGACTGCCTCCCACCGCGTAGCCATGGGTTGTCTGGTTGTTCTCTTGGCCAACCACCGTGTACCGGCTGCGAAACCAGCGTGTCAGGCCTAAAACCTCGTAGTGTCCCCAACCGGGGTCGAATGCGACCTTTGCGATAATGTCCGGGACGTTGTCGGTCGTGATATTGGTGGTTGGGGCGTAAGCATTGCCCGCGCCAACCGTGTTGTAAAAACTGTTGCCATTCAGATTCGCACTCGCCGGCGCGGTGGTGCCCGCCGAAACTTGCGCTGCCGGGTTTTCAGCCGAAATTCCCACCGACAGCTTGCTCCCGAAAGTCTTGACGAGACGCAGCTGCGGTATCCGCAGCCAGTCGAACCCCGGGACGTACTGGCCATCGATGGTGAGCGGGATGTTCTCCTGGCGCGGCACGATGCCGGTTTTCTGCGCCGTGACGAGACTCCAGTTCTGCCCGAACAGCAGGTACCAGCCGTGCTGAATGTTCTGGTAGTCGGCGTAGAAGTGCCGCACCCGGGGGGCGAAGCTCGCGCTCTGGTTGTTGTTGCCGTTGGTAGTGGATCCGCCGAAGTCCGTCTCCACATACGCTTCCGTCGCGTAGTTCGGGTCCGAGGGCCCCTGCGCGAGCGCGGCAATACGGCTCTGCCGTTCAGTCAGATGGAATTCGGACAAATGATAGTTGTGCGAATTCGGGAATGGAATTCCGGTATTGAAATTGGATGCCCAGTCGGCGGCCTCATTGCGGCTGCGGTCGATGCCCATCAACTCGACGAACCCGTTCAATGTCACCTTGACCGGGCCCGCATTGAACGAAGGCGAATTGCTGTCGGCCACCGCGGGGTGCGTTGCCTCCTTGCTGCGTTTCTCGAGGTCGTTGAGCTGCTTTTGGAGTTGCTCCACCTGCTGTTTGAGGGCTGGCAACTCTGCGTCCTGCGCGTCGACGAATGGACTGGCGAGTATGGCCAGTACGGTCGTCCCAACGGTGGCACTGATGATTCGACGGCCCGGACAGCATTGCCCAAGCAGTTTGAGCGGTTGAGCAACGTCGGGTGGTCTCAAGGTGCGTTCTCTCTTGTGTAGGGTCAAATGTGAGGTAGATCACGTAAAAACGCGCTAAATGCTAGCGATGCGCCACAGAAGCACCACTAAAAGAAATTTCATTTTGAGCGCGACTGACTGTAATAAAAGGTGGGAAGACGCCCGCCATCAGTTTCCGCGCGGGTCGGAGCTAGTCCGTGCGAGTCCAAAGGCCATCGGTCATCTTGAGCGCCATTGAAGCGCAGCCTTTATGAACGATTTTTAATCGCGCGTTCGCCGGCGATTAATCTGGGCATGTTCTTCTATCCTCAACGGTAAAACGATGCGAATCCTCCTCGTTGAAGATGAGAAGAAGTTGTGCGACCTGATTGCGCGAGCGCTCAAGGCCGAGCGTTACGCCGTCGATGTTGCTCTCGATGGCCAGGGAGGCTGGTCACTCGCAGATGCGTACGAATACGACCTGTTGATTCTGGATCTCATGTTGCCGAGCGTGAGTGGCACGGAGCTATTGCGCCGTGTCCGCCGCAAGAACCAGGAAGTCCCTATCCTCATTCTCACGGCGCGCGATGCCACCATCGACAAGGTTCAGCACTTCGAGGCCGGTGCCGACGACTATTTGACCAAGCCGTTTGCCTTCGCGGAGTTGATCATGCGTTGCAAGGCCCTCTTGCGGCGCGGGCCCGTGAGCCGCGCCACGGTCTTGCGCGTCGGAGATCTGGAAATGGACCGGCTTTCGCAACAGGTGAGGCGCGAGGGAAGGAGGATCGAGCTCACGCCAAAGGAGTATGCCCTGCTGGAGTACCTCGCCAGCAATCCGGGCAGGGTGTTTTCACGGACGATGATCATCGAGCATGTGTGGGATCAGAGCTTCGAGGGACTGAACAACATCGTGGACGTCTATGTGCGTCACCTCCGGCGCAAGATAGACGATCCATTTCCAACGAAGTTGATCCGGACCGTCCGCGGTGTCGGCTATGGCCTTGGCGAGAACGCGGAAATATGAACTGCCGTTCGCTGAGCTTCCGTCTCGTCACTTGGTACGCAGGTCTGCTGACAGTCTTGTTCGTACTGCTGGGCGTCCTGACTTTCTTTCTTTTGCGCCACTTTCTCGAGGCGAACCTCCTCGATATCCAGGCCCGTCGCGCCCGTCAAATCGCGTACACCTTACTCGCCGGAATTCCTGGAAGTGGTAGTGAAGCCTCAGTCGCAAAGCAAGTCGAGGTGCTGTACTCGCCGGAGGTCAATGACCGCTTCATCCGCATCACTCGCGCCGATGGAGAACTCGTGTATGCGTCGGGAACACCTAAGGACAACAGCTTTGACCCAGCCAGAGTCCCCGTGGCGCCCTTGGGTCGGAATGGTGAGTTCTATCGGAAAGAGTCCTTGTCGCGCGGGGATTTGCTGTTGGCTGCCGTGACGTATGGCGTCCCGGGTAGCGTCCGATACATGGTTGAAGTCGGGGTTTCGAATCTGCGCACTGAGGGAACTCTCAGGCAGGTGCTGATCATGATGGCGATTGGGCTGCCGATCGGCGTCTGCTTCGCGGTAACGGGTGGATTCGTCCTGGTCCGTCGCGCTTTGAAACCCGTCGAACAAATCGCGCACAAAGCCCAGGACATCACCCAGCACAATCTGAGCCAACGGCTGCCTGTCGTGCAAACGGGCGATGAGCTCGAACGCCTGTCCATTTCGCTCAATCACATGATCAGCCGTATCGAGGATTCGATCCAGAGCTCCAAGCAGTTCGTGGCGGATGCCTCCCACGAGTTGCGCACACCCCTTACGGTTCTGCGTGGCGAGCTCGAAGGACTGGCACAGGATCAACAGCTGAGGCCGCAGACACGCGAGACCCTGGGCAGCATGTTGGAGGAAGTCGATCGGTTGGCCGAGATCGTTGAGGGATTGCTGGCGCTCTCCCGGCTGGATGCCGGGGAGGCCAATTCCGAGTGCGTTCCCTTTGATTTGGGGGAACTCGCTGCGACTACTGCGGATCAGATGAGCCTGCTTGCGGAGGACAAGGACATCACCGTCATCTGCGACACCTCTCCCGGGGTTCTTGTTGAGGGGGACCGGCCGCGAATGAAACAAGTAGTCGTCAATCTTCTCGATAACGCCATCAAGTACACGCCCAGCGGCGGCCGCGTCTGCCTGAAGATAACGCATGACGATGGTTACGCAATTCTCGAGGTCGCGGACAATGGCATCGGAATTCCGCAGGAAGCATTGCCCCATGTTTTCAAGCGGTTTTACCGTGTCGATGGATCCCGCTCGCGGGAGCAGGGAGGGGCCGGGTTAGGATTGTCCATTGTGAAGTCCATCTGCACGGCTCACGGCGCTCAGGTTGAAGTGGCCAGTGTGTCCGGGAAGGGCAGTCGCTTCCGCATCAAGCAGTCACTGGTCAACAACACTTCTGTGCATTCAATCTCATGAATAACTCTCAACGTCCCACCGACACTCCTGAGATCGCGCGTCGGCGCGCGGCTCGCGGCCGACTCGGCTGGGGAGTTTCGCTACTCACCGGCGTGACCGTAGTCAGTCTTATTGTTGCGCGTACGTGGCACCGAACTGCCCACGCGCAAGACGCTGTCGGCCCAGTTCCCGCAGTGGCCGTCGTGAAGGTTGATCGGGAGGACCTCTACAAGGAGATCACTATCCCGGCGGAGTTCCGTCCCTATAACGAAGTCGACGTTCACGCCAAGGTGTCGGGCTACGTGAAGCAGATCAATGTGGATATCGGCGATAAGGTGACGCCGGGCCAATTGCTGGCCGTCCTGGAGCTTCCGGAACTGCAGGACGACCTCGATCATGCGATTGCCGCGCAACAACGGGCCGCAGCGGACTATAAGGACGCCCATCTTGCTTACACGCGATTGATCGAAGTCAACAAGGACCATCCGAACCTGATAGCGCAGCAGGATCTGGATACGGCGGAGGCGAAGGACGCAACCGCAAATGGCGCTCTGGCGGGCGCCAAGTCAGACGTCCAGAAATACCGCACCCTCTGGAGCTATACCCGAATAACCGCGCCGTTCGGCGGAGTGATCACCAAACGTTATGCCGACCCCGGTGCTCTGATCCAGGCAGGGACCGCGTCTCAGACACAGGCGATGCCACTGGTGCGGCTGTCCGATAACAACCTGCTACGTCTGGATTTCCCGGTGTCCGTGGATTACGTCCGAGGGATCAAGCTCGATGCTCCCGTGAGCGTGAAAGTGGATTCTCTGGATAACCGGTCGTACGAAGGCAAGATCGCCCGATTTTCCAACCAGATCGATGACAGCACGCGAACCATGATTGTTGAGATGGAAGTCCCGAATCCGACTCTGGAGCTGGTCCCCGGGATGTATGCCAACGTGACGCTGAAGGTCGATCAGCGCGCGCATGCTGTCGCAATTCCAGTCGAAGCCATCCCACCCGGCGGGAAATCCGTGCTTCTGGTCAACACCGCGCACCAAGTCGAGGAACGCCCCGTCAAACTCGGAATAGAGACCCCGTCGAAGTACGAAGTGCTCTCGGGCCTGAAGGAAGGAGACCTGGTCATGATCGGCAATCCCGCTCAGGTGGCCACGGGGCAAAAAGTCGACCCTCGAATCACAGCGCCGCTGGTCCGCGAATGAAAAAGATGCTGGATGATGAACTCTTGCAGGCATTGCGCCGGCTCGACGCCTGCACGCTTGCCAACACGATCGAAACATTCAATGAGCGGCTGCGGAACGAAGGGTTCGTCAATCACACCGTGCGCAGCCTGTTCCCGGAACTTGCCCCGATGGTCGGGTATGCGGTGACCGTGAAGATTCGAGGCTCCGCGCCTCCCACCACGAACGGAGCGTATCCCGATCGGACCGACTGGTGGGACTTCGTCTCATCGCTTCCGTCGCCGCGCGTCGTCGTCATCGAGGACACAGCGACGCAGCCCGGTCTGTGCTCACTGGTCGGTGAAGTTCACATGAGCGTCTTGCAGGCTTTGCACTGCGTTGGAGTTGTCACCAACGGGGCCGTGCGGGATATCCCTGCGGCACGCAGCGCTGGCTTTCACTATTTCGCTGGCAGCGTGTCCGTGTCCCACGGTTACGTTCACATCGTTGATTTCGGAGAGCCGGTCAAGATCGGCGGTCTCACCATCAAGTCCGGCGAGTTGCTTCACGGGGATCTGCATGGCGTCCAGACCGTGCCCTTGGGCGTTGCGCGGTTGATCCCCGACGCCGCCGCCCGACTCAGAGCGCGCGAAGAGGAGGTCATCGCCCTGTGCCGTTCCGCCGATTTCACCCTGGAAAAGCTGCGCGCCTTACTGGCCCCGGCCCCGAAATAAACCCCAATCCGGCTGTTGTTCTATGTCACGATTTGCGATCCGCTATCCCTACCTGGTCATCGTCATTTGCCTGATCACTTGCGTGGTGGGCGTGACCAGTGTCGTGAAGATGCCGGTCGATCTATTCCCGGCGATCCGTATTCCGGTCGTCGTCGTCGCGACGTTCTTCTCCGGGATGCCGCCGGAACAGGTTGAAACCGACATCACGGGCCGCTTCGAGCGCTTTTTCACGCTGGCGAGTGGCGTGGATCACATCGAGTCGCGCTCTCTGCCGGGTGTGAGCCTGATCAAGATCTACTTCCAGCCGGGATTCGATGCGGATTCAGCGGTGACCAGCATCGCAAACCTTGCCATGGCGGACCTGCGCAAGCTGCCACCCGGAACACTGCCGCCCGTAGTGTTGAAATTCGACGCGTCCAGCCTGCCGGTGTGTCTGGTTACTCTGAAGGGAGCGGGGCTCAACGAGGCGAAGCTGCGCGACCTTGGCCAGTACGACGTTCGCAATCAGATCGCAAACGTGCCGGGCGCGTCGGTTCCGCAGCCCTTCGGCGGCAAGTACCGGCAGATCATGGTGTATGTCGACCCGCTCAAGCTGCAGGCGCATCAGTTGAGTGTGATGGACGTCGTACGTACGGTAAATGAAGCCAATCTGATTCTCCCGGCGGGCGATGTAAAGATCGGACCGTACGACTACAACCTGTATGCCAACAGCCAGGTCAACTCGATCTCGGATATCAATCGACTGCCACTGAAGACCGTCGGCAATGCGTCGGTGCTCGTGGAGGATGTGGGAAAGGCAGCGGACGCGGCGCAGATCCAGAGCAATATCGTACGGGTCGATGGTCAACCGTCCGTCTATCTGCCGGTGCTGAAGCAGGGCGGTGATGCTAATACCATCGCCGTTGTGGATGGCATTAAAGCCGGAGTCTCGCGGCTGCTGGATGTTCCAAAGCAGCTCGTCGCAAACGTCGTCTTCGATCAGTCGAAATTTGTCCGCAGCGCGATCGAGAACCTCATCCATGAGGGCGTGATAGGTCTGGCCCTGACCGGCATCATGATTCTCGTCTTTCTGGGTAGCATGCGGGCTACGGCAGCCGTGTTCTTGTCCATCCCATTGTCGGCGCTCGCTGCGTTCATTGCCCTGTCGCTCGGCGACAATACTGTCAATGCAATGATCCTGGGCGGTCTTGCGCTCGCGTTTTCAAGGCTTATCGACAATTCCGTCGTGGTACTGGAGAACATCTTCCGTCACATGGAGCTGGGCGAATCGCCGGCAGTCGCCGCGGAACGTGGCGGCAAGGAAGTGGCGTTGCCTGTGCTTGCGGCCACGCTGACCACGGCGATCGTATTCTTCCCAGTGACCTTCCTGTACGGCGTGAGCCGATTTCTATTCACCGCGCTCGCGCTAGCGGTGGTGCTTTCACTGTTTGCGTCGTATTTCGTCGCGATGACCGTCGTGCCACTGTTCTGCGCGAAATGGATCAAGGGCGTTCATGGACATGAAGTCGCGGAAACGGCCGGCGGGGAGTGGCCGATTGCGCCTGCCGGTCCCACGTCCTGGGGCCAGCGCTTCAACGGTTGGTTCAACCGCCAGTTCACTCGCATGCTCGACCGATACGAAGGCACACTCGGGCGCGCACTGCTTCGACCCGTGGCAACAGTTCTCGGTATTACGGGGATTTTCGTGCTCAGCCTGAGTTTGTACCCACTGGTGGGCAAGTCCTACTTCCCGCGCACAGATCCTGCCCAGTTCGTGATCAATCTCAAAGCCCCCACTGGCACGCGGCTCGAGATTACCGACCAGGTCGTCAACCAGGTCGAACAGATTGTGCGCTCAATCGTGCCCCGCAATGAGCTGAAGATCATCGTGTCGAACATCGGCACGACACCCGGGTTTTCGTCCATGTATACATCCAACTCGGGTCCGCATACCGCGTTCGTTCAGGTCGGCCTCGCGGACGATCACACGCTGAGCAGCTTTCAATACATGGATCTCGTGCGCAAGCGCCTGCGCGAGCGGATGCCGCAGCTCGCCGCGTATTTCCAGACTGGCGGGCTGGTCGATGCCGTCTTGAATCTGGGTCTGCCGGCGCCGCTGGATATCCAGGTAAGTGGCAGCAACTTTGAAGCGACGCACCGCATCGCCGCCGAGATTGCCGGGCGCGCGCGCACGCTGACTGGAGTCAGTGATGTGCTGGTCCCCCAAGACATCGACTACCCCTCGTTGAAGCTGGATGTCGATCGCGTCCATGCCAGTCAACTCGGTCTCAACGAAAAGGAAGTTGTCGGCAACGTCATCACCGCGCTTACTTCCAATGCAATGATCGCACCCAGCTACTGGGTTGATCCGAAGAGCGGCAACGACTATCTGCTCACTGTGCAGTATCCGGAGGACCTGATCCACAATTTCGCGGACTTGTCGGCAGTGCCGCTGCGCGGCACGCGTTCGGATCATGCGACCCAGCTGGATACGGTCAGCAGCTTGCGCCACATCGAGTCACCTACCGAGGTGGACCACTACCAACTGCGGCGTGAAATGGACGTCTACGTGGCCCCGTCGGGCGAAGACTTGAGCGGTGTATTGAGCTCCGTGCAGGATATTATCCAGGGCACGAAACTGCCCGACGGCGTGCGCGTGACGGTCCGAGGCTCGGCGCAGGCCATGCAGACTTCATTCAGCGCCTTTGGCTTCGGTTTGATTCTGGCTACTTTGCTCGTCTACCTGATTCTCGTTGCGCAGTTCCAGTCGTTCATCGATCCGCTGCTGATACTGCTGGCAGTACCGACCGGTCTGACGGGCGTACTGCTGATCCTATTTCTGACGGGAACAACCCTCAATGTCATGTCGTTGATGGGAGTGGTCATGATGGTGGGTATCGTTGTCTCCAACAGCATTCTCATCGTGGAATTCACCAACCGGCTGCGAGAGGAGGGGCGTTCATTGCGTGAGGCCGTGTCGCTTGCCTGCCGTGTTCGTCTGCGTCCTGTTCTGATGACTTCGCTCGCCACGCTCATGGGGCTCATTCCGATGGCCCTGAAACTCGGTACCGGCAGCGAGGCGTATGCGCCGCTCGCTCGGGCGATCATCGGCGGCCTCGCTGTATCAGTGGTGCTGACTGTATTTATCGTGCCCGCGGCCTACTACGTCGTTCACCGCAGGGATGAGGTGAAGCCCGAATGAAGCGATACGTCTTGACAGGCCTCGGCGTGATCGCCGTGGCCGGTGTTGCATTCTCCGAGCCGGGGCTGGCTGCCGATCCGGACTCCGAGCTGAAGGCAAGACTGGTCGATGCGCTGCCGAGCGTAGCGCAAGAAATGATGCTCGCCCAAACACCAGCAGAATATTCGATGAACGCGCCGCCCGTGCCGGCATCCGGCAGCCCTCCGCAGACGTTGACCCTCGACCAGGCCCATGCGATCGCGTTGAAAAATCATCCGGGAATCGGGGCTGCTGACTATCGCGCTCTCGCGGCGAATGAGGTTTATCGCCAGGCCCGTTCGGGCCTGTTGCCGCAGGTGAATCTGTATGGCTCGGTTGTTCAGGCGGAATCGGCCAATACGCGCATCATGGCCGGCGGCCTCAATAATCCGAGCGTGTTCAATCGAACCGCCTTTGGAGCCGGAGTCAGCCAGCTCATCACCGACTTTGGCCGGACTTCCAATCTTACGGCCAGCAGCAAACTGCAGGCGAGTGCTGAGAGCCAGAACGCTCAGACGACGCGCGAACAGGTACTGCTCGAAGTCGACCGCAATTACTTCGGCGTGCTGCAGGCTCAGGCCCTGGAGAACGTGGCGAAGCAGACCGTGGATACGCGCCAGTTGCTTCTCGACCGGGTGAGTATTCTCGCATCCAACAAGCTCAAGTCCGATCTGGACGTGAGTTTCGCTCGCGTGGGGCTCGAGGACGCCAGGCTCCTGTTGCAAAGGGCTCAAAACGATTTCGACTCGGCGCTGGCATCCCTGTCAGCCGTGCTGGGTTACAGCGAGCAGCAGCGCTTTGAGCTCGTTGAATCGAAACCTTCGCCCATCGAGTCGGGTAACGATCTCGCACCGCTGGTTGAGCAGGCGTTGCGGGATCGTCCTGAGCTTGCGAGTTTCCGGGACCAGCGTGATGCTGCGCTTAGGCTGGCGCGGTCATTTCGCGACGCGCGGCTGCCCACAATCTCGGCAGTGATCGCAACGGGCGATGCCCCGTCTCATGACGTCCGTCTGCCCGATACTTACACCGCCGGCGGTCTCCAAGTGAGTGTGCCCTTGTTTGCTGGCGGCTTCTATCAGGCGCGTCAACGCGAGGCCGAGCTTCGCGCCAAGGCGGCCGGCGAGTCACTGCGTTCTGTCGAGGACAACGTGACTCGCGACGTCCGCATCGCCTGGCTGAACCTCAACAACTCACGAGAGAGGTTGCGCACGACGGAGCAGTTGAGCCGCTACGCAGTAAATGCCTATCAGCTAGCGGAAGCTCGCTACAAGGCCGGGAGCAGTTCCATCGTCGAGCTGAGCCAGGCGCAGCTCGAACTGACTTCGGCCCAGATCGCCGCGACCGGTGCTCGCTACGATGTGCTCATTCAGCAGTCGGCGCTGAATTTCGAGATTGGCGGGTTGACGAGTGCCCCGGCCAACGGGAGGACGGATTGAACGGGATCGTCTGCGACCCCGTTCGTCCCGAGATTGAGTGCAACAAGCCGGCCGATCGTCTCGGTGCGGACATCTGACCGTGCATTCCCAGGTTCAACAACTCGCCCGTCTGCCACTGTCGCTGCTGACACGGCTCAGATTGGTTCTCCTGGGCCATGAAGACCTTGCCGGCATTGTCTTCTGGGCTGCACTGGTCGGGTTCTGCGGCGCCCTCGCGAGCGTGGGTTTCCGCGAAGGTATCCACCTCTTCGAGATTCTGTTCACCGGGCAATCGATCAGCCTCGTGCACGCTGCCTCCGATCTAGTCTGGTGGCATCGCGCCTTGGTTCCCCCGATCGGAGGAGCGCTCGCAGGTCTCGTGCTGCACCTGGCCGGTCGCGGGCTGAGTGCAGTCAAGCCCATTGACTACATGGAAGCGATCCTGGTTGGCGATGGCAAGATCGGAATGCGCTCCACGCTGTCTAACAGTCTCTCATCCCTGCTGTCGATCGCTTCGGGCGGCTCAATCGGTCGCGAAGGTCCGATGGTGCAGCTCGCCGCGATGTTGGGCTCAAAGCTCGGACTGCTGGCGCGAGCTCCCGTGCCGCGGCTGCGATTGATGGTCGCCTGCGGAGGCGCTGCCGGGATTGCTGCTGCTTATAACGCCCCCATCTCCGGGGCCTTGTTTGTCTCGGAGATCGTGCTCGGTTCGACGGCGATGGAGAGTTTCGGGCCGCTCGTGGTGGCGTCGGTGACCGCGAGTGCGACGGCTCATCGGTTTTTGGGATATGGCCCTGTTTTTGTGGTTCCCCATGTGCAGTTCGCCTCCAATTGGGAGCTCGTTTTCTACGTCGTTCTGGGGGTTCTGCTGGGACACCTGGCACCTCCGTTCCTCGGATTGCTTGAATACGCGAAGGCCCGCTTTGCCCGGCTGCAACTGCCGCTGTATTGGCAGCTAGGTCTCGGCGGACTGATTGTTGGTGCGATTTCGATCTTCGTACCGCAGGTCTGGGGCAACGGCTACAGTGTGGTGGGAAATATTCTCGGCACTGAGTTGGTTGGTTTCTGGCTACTCGCGGTGCTCGCTTCCAAGGTGTTGGCAACTTCCGCAACGGTTGGCTCAGGTGCAGTCGGCGGTGTATTCACGCCGACTCTATTCATCGGCTGTGGCGTCGGCGCGCTGGTGGGAGAGGTTCTGCATACCCTCATGCCCTCCATCACCTCTGTTCCAGCGGCGTATGCCTTGATCGGGATGGGCGGATTTCTGTCCGCGACGACCCACGCGCCGCTGACATCCATTCTCATGTTGTTCGAGATGACTCTGGACTACGACATCGTCCTCCCATTGATGCTGGCCTGTGTAACGGCACATTACACCGCCAAGGTCTATCGGCGTGGAGAGTCGGTTTACCACTCTTCCGTGAGCCGCGGACTGGCGGCAGGCGCTCGGGATGACTGGCGGCTCAAGACAGTGGAATCACTCGTGAAGCCTGCGATTGCCGTGGTAAGTCCTTCGACTACACTGCAGGCCATGTTCTCAGGATTGCCTAAGAGACCAACCAATCGAGTATATGTCGTGCATGGCGATGAAATAACGGCCTGGCTCGACCCCAGAGAGCTTTTGGAGCGAGTTAACAAGCGGCAGATCGAAGCGGATATGACTGTCGAAACCGTCGCCAAGCCCCTGACGTTTACCCTCACTCCCGATATGTCGTTATGTGCTGCGCTCGACGGCTTCCTGCGAGAGCAGGCGACCGTGCTGCCCGTAACACCCGGTCAATGGCGAAACACCCTGCTTGGAGAGGTATCCCGGCACGATGTGTTGCTGGCCATCCAAGACCGCCTGACGTTTCCGAAATGACACTCGTGGAATATGGATGCCTACTCAGCGGCGACCACAACCTCAGATTCCAGAGCGCGGGAACCTCGCAGGGAGTTCGAGATGAGGCACCCATGTTCCGCCTGCTCGAGCAGTAGACGTGCTTTGGCAACATCTGCGCTTGGACGCACTGTGAGTTTCGCAAAAGTCGTGTAGCGCGTGAACTGGGAGACCCGTTCGACGCGCTCGAGAACACCTTCAGTTCGACATTCCAAATGCAGCCACTCAAATCGGGCTGCGCGGGCCACTGCGCGGAACGTGAGGATGAAGCAGTCTGCAATCGAAGCGCACAGAAGACTTTCCGGAGACCATACCCCGCCCGGGCCGTCGAATTCCGGTGGTGGGGCCGTCTCGAGACTGGGCAGTTGCGTCGCGCTGACCGTGACCAGGCCGGTATTCTCGGCGGTGGCAGTGACAATGTACGTGTGTGGATAGGGGTGCATGGCAGCCTATGTCCCCACGTGTTGGACTGCCTCGCTCAGAAGGCGACGAACTTCTTCCGCTGTCGCCTTCAGGGCGGGATTGCCGGTGCGCTCCATTGCGGTCACGGGATCCACGCTGACCACTTCGACCCGGCTATCGGCGGTTTCCCGCACAATGACATTGCAGGGTAGGAGCACTCCAAGCTTGTCCTCCATCTTCAGCGCTTCGTGCGCAAATCGCGGATTGCAGGCGCCGAGGATCCGGTACTTTCCCATGTCGGCGCCGATCTTGGATTTGAGGGTCGCCTGCACATCGATGTCGGTGAGTAAACCGAATCCCTGTTCTTTCAATCGAGCCGTGACGTCCGCGATCACGGTGTCAAACGGCTGATTGACGGTTTTCGAGAGGTAATAGCCCATTTTAGTTTCTCCAATCCAACATTAGCTCGCTCCGCTCGCGCCCGACAGTGTGGTTAGTGCGTAGCGGGCTCAACGCTTACAAAATTCCTCGTAAAGGACGCCCATCAGCCGAGTGACTACGCCCGGCGGCAACGAATAGCGCACGCTCTGTGATTCTCGCGTGGTGGCGACAACTCCCGCCTCCCGCAGAACGGCGAGATGCTGGGAGAGAGCTGATTGGCTCAGTAGCACGCGTTCGTTGATCTCGCCTACGGTGCGAGGCTCCTGTAGGAGCTGGCACAAAATCATCAAGCGCTGCTCGTTGGCGAGCGCTTTCAGCAGTTCCGCGGCCTCTGCGGCGTGCGGCTGCATCTCGCGCGCCGCGCGCGCGAGCTTGATTGAAATGGCGGAAGACGCCTCTGCCCGATTCTTCATCGCGTGGATTTACCTGTGCGTGTGAACTGGCGATGCACAATTATAATCAGATATTGCTAATTTAGCAAAAGCTAATATGATGACGCCGTTGCCGGTTGTGGCGACACACCTTGGGACTGCGGAAGTTACGGATGCGTCGCTTGCTGTGCGGTGCGCACAATTGCGGCGACAGCAGCCGACATCATCGGAGAGTTGCCATGTCAATCGATCGCATCGTGCTCGCATTCGCGGGTGGAATGGTCCTGCTGAGTCTGTTACTCACCTATCTGGTCAGTCCCTGGTGGCTGATCCTGGCGGGATTCGTCGGTCTCAACCTACTGCAAGCGGCTTTTACGACTTTTTGTCCGTTGGCGATGATCCTGAAAAAGCTGGGTGCCACGCCCGGCGCTGCGTTTCGCTGAGCGGTACCGGGGCGAATCATTGTGGATCCCATTCGTCACAGTGCATACGCGACGGTGGCCATCGCCTTGGTGCTGGCGCTCGAAGGATGTAGCGGTGCAAGTCTGCCGCCTTCGCAGCACACCGCCGGGAAGACCCTGGAATCGGTGACCGTCAGGCCGGTGAGCACCCCGGTGGAGAGGAAACTCGATGGAGTCATCGAAGCGGTCAACCAGGGCACGGTCGCTGCGCAGACATCGGGACGCGTGGCCGCCATTCTGTATGACGTCAACGACTTCGTTCCGGCCGGCGCAGTCGTTGTGCAACTGCGCTCGACTGAGCAGAAGACCGGGCTCCTGCAAGCCGAGGCCGCATTGCGTGAAGCTACCGCGCGCGAGGCGGAGATCCAGACTCGATATCAGCGAATTACTGACATGTACGCGCGCAAGGTCGTGCCGAAGGCGACCCTCGATGAAACCGTCGCCAATCGGGATGCGGCGGTCGCCAGACTGAGTGCCGCGCGGGCAGCCCTCGAAAGTGCGCGCGAGGGTGTTGCCTACACGGAAGTTCGCGCGCCGTACGCGGGTGTCGTCACGAAGCGGCTCGTGCAAGTGGGGGAGACGGTCAGTCCCGGCACACCGCTTGTCAGTGGATTGTCGCTTCAGTACCTGCGCGTCGTTGTAGACGTCCCGCAGTCCATCGTGTCGCAGGTCAGGCGTCTGAAGAAGGCGGCCATTTATGTCGAGGGCCGGCGGATCGAAGCGACCAAGGTGATCGTCTTTGCCGAAGGGTCATCCCCTACTAACACCTTCCGCGCGCGGCTCGAGCTGCCGGAAAACGCGACCGATCTATATCCGGGGATGTTTGTGAAGGCGGCGTTTGTGACGGGGGAGGCCGATCGTCTGCTCGTGCCTGCCGGTTCGCTCGTCGAGCGCAGCGAAGTGACCGCGCTGTATGTGCTCGATCCAGGCGGACGGGCCTCAATGCGCCAGGTGCGAATTGGAGATCGTTTTGGCAACGCCGTTGAGATCCTCGCGGGTCTCGCTCCCGGTGAGCGAGTTGCAACCGATCCGTTGGCTGCCGCGAAAGAGCTCAGATGAACGAGCCGGTGGGTTTCAGCGGGCGTGTCGCGCGACAGTTCCTGACAAACCAGCTTACGCCGTTGCTGGCGATTGCTGCGGTGCTGCTGGGACTATTCGCGGTCATCGTGACGCCTCGCGAAGAGGAGCCACAGATAGATGTCACGTTCGCGAATGTCTTCATTCCATTTCCAGGTGCTTCTTCCGAGCAGGTTGAAAGCCTGGTTGCCTCGCCCATGGAGCAGGTGCTCGGCGAGATATCGGGCGTCGAGCACATCTATTCCTCCTCGAGCCCCGGCCTTGCCGTCCTCGGAGTGCAATTCAAGGTCGGCGAGCACCGCACGGAAGCCATCGTTCGGCTCTATAACGCGATCTATTCCAATCAGGACTGGCGGCCCGCGAATGCCGGCATTCTCCAACCCCTGGTCAAGCCAAAGGGCATCGATGACGTGCCCATCGTCACGCTGACACTCTGGACTCGCGATCCGCAACGCGGTGCTCATGAGCTTGGACAGGTCGCGCGATCAATTGAAACCGAAATCAAGCGAGTGCCGGGCACGCGTAACGTTTACACGATTGGAAGCCCGGAAAGCCTCGTTCGCGTGCAGCTCGACCCGCAAAAACTCGCGGGCTTTGGCCTCACTCAGGAGGATCTGTCGCGCGCACTCCTGACGGCCAACGTTGTCCAGCACGCCGGGAACCTTGTTGGCGGTGATCAAGTCACGCCGGTGGATGCGGGCGAGTTCCTCGGCAAACGGGATGACGTCGCAGGTCTTGTAGTCGGAGTTGACCACGGCAGGCCTGTCTTTCTTGAAGACGTGGCTGACGTCTCCGCGAGACCCGATCCACCGGACTCTTATGTGTGGTTTGGAACCGGCCCGGGAGCCTCGACGCGTGGTCTGCGCGACACGGCGCATGCTCCGGCCGTCACCATCGCGATTTCGAAGAAGCCGGGTGTCAACGCCATCACGGTCGCAAGACAGGTGACCGAACGGGTGGCGCAATTGCGCGGTACCTACATACCCTCGGGTGTTGAGGTCACCGTAACCCGCAATTACGGAGAAACCGCGAACGACAAGGCGGTGAAGCTGATTGAGAAGCTGCTCTTTGCTACGGCATCGGTAGTGCTTCTGGTCATGCTGACGATGGGTCGCCGGGAGGCTGTAGTAGTGGGCGCGGCCGTGATCGTCACACTTGCGGCAACTTTATTTGCCTCCTGGGCGTGGGGGTTCACCATCAATCGCGTTTCGCTCTTCGCGCTCATCTTTTCGATTGGCATTCTCGTGGACGATGCGATCGTGGTCGTTGAGAACATTCATCGTCACATGCGCCTGGGCGGCGGCACGCTAGCGGAGTTGATTCCGCGCGCGGTGGACGAGGTCGGTGGACCCACCATTCTCGCCACTTTCACAGTGATCGCAGCGCTCCTGCCAATGGCCTTCGTGAGCGGGCTGATGGGACCGTACATGAGCCCCATCCCAATCAATTCGAGCATGGGGATGATCATCTCGCTCGCCGTGGCGTTGGTATTCACACCGTGGCTATGTCGCAAGCTTCTGTCCGAGGGCCACGTAGCTGCCACCGAACAAGCCGGGACTCCGTGGATCACGCGTCTGTTCGAGCGGGGCGTGGGTCCATTTCTGGGAGGACCGGGCGCACGGTCACGCCGCCACAAACTGTACTGGGGAATCCTGGCGGCGATCGTGGTGGCCGTCGGGCTCACGGTGGCGAAACTCGTCGTGCTCAAGATGCTGCCGTTCGACAACAAGTCTGAGTTTCAGATCGTCGCGAACGTGCCAAAGGGGGCCACCGTTGAGACGACGGCGCGCCTGTTGGACGAGCTCTCCCACGTTGTCGAGAAGGTTCCCGAGGTGAGCGATTACGAGGTTTACGCGGGCACCTCTGCACCCATCAACTTCAATGGGCTGGTCCGACAGTATTACCTGCGGCAAGGTCCCGAGCTGGGTGACATCCAAGTCAACCTTGTGGATAAGCGCCATCGCAGCCGCAAGAGTCATGAGATTGCGTCGGCGGTGAGACCTGCGCTTGCCGCAGTGGGTCGCAAGTACGCCGCGTCGATTCAAGTCGTCGAAGTGCCTCCTGGGCCGCCGGTACGCGCGCCGATCGTCGCCGAAGTATACGGACCGCGATACGCTGAGCAACGGACCTTGGCGCGTCAGATCCGCAAGGTCTTCGAGGCGACGCCGGACGTCGTAGACGTGGACGACAGCATTGAAGCACCGTCTCCAAGGCTGGTGGTCGAAGTTGACCGCCAAAAAGCGGCGTTGCTGGGTGTCTCCCAACAGCAAGTCGTGCAGACCCTGGCGGTGGGGCTGCAGGGTTCGGATGTCACCTACGTTCACGCCGGTCGCGAGCGCTACCCCATCCCAGTGCGTCTGGAACTTGCGCCAGCGGACAAGTCGAAGATCGACCGCCTCCTCGAGCTGGAAGTCCGGTCCACGACCGGTGCGCGCGTTCCGTTGTCGGAAATCGTCAGTGTGAGCACGGCGCAATGGGACGGAGCGATCTATCACAAAGACCTTCTGCCTGTCGCGTACGTCACGGGCGACATGGCCGGGCGACTCGACAGTCCTCTGTATGGAATGTTCGGAGTCGTTGGGCAGGTTGCCCGGAATCCACCGGGCGGTGCGGCCATTGCGCAGCGATTCGTAAGCCAGCCGGATGATCCGAATGCGCTGGCCATCAAGTGGGACGGCGAATGGCAGATCACCTACGAAACCTTCCGTGACATGGGGCTTGCCTACTCGGTAGGCCTCGTTCTGATCTATCTGTTGGTTGTCGCGCAGTTCGGCTCGTATGCATTGCCACTCATCATCATGGCGCCGATTCCCCTGACGATCATCGGGGTGATGCCCGGGCATGCCCTGTTGGGGGCGCAGTTCACCGCAACCTCGATGATAGGCATGATTGCCCTCGCGGGCATCATTGTGCGCAACTCCATCCTGTTGGTGGATTTCATCGACACCGAATTGCGCGCGGGGCGCACCCTTGAAGATGCGGTCGTGCGCGCCGGAGCCATCCGCGCGAAGCCGATCGCGTTGACAGCGTTAGCCGCGATGATCGGCGCGAGCTTCATTCTCGATGACCCGATTTTCAACGGGCTCGCCATCTCACTCATCTTCGGGATCTTCGTCTCGACCGTGCTCACTCTCCTCGTGATTCCGGTCCTCTATTACGCCTATCTGAGGAGAAAGGACGCGCGCGCCGCGCGCTAGGAGACACTCACATGGCTCATGTTGCAATCATCGGTGCGGAAATAGCGGGTGTGCCTTGCGCATACGAGCTGCGAAAACGGCTGGGCAAGGAACATCGCGTCACCCTGATCGGCTCTTCGGCTTACTTCGAATTCACACCCTCGAATCCGTGGATGGCGGTCGGATGGCGTGAACGCGAGGAGACGCGCGTGCAGCTGCGTGGACCCTTGGAATCGAAAGGCGTGCAATGGATTGCGGATGGCGTCCAGGCGATCGACGCTCCCAACAAGCGGTTGATACTGCGCAATGGAGGCGATCTGCAGTACGACTATCTGGTGATCGCTACCGGTCCCAAGCTTGCCTTTGAGGAGGTCCCCGGCCTCGGGCCGGACGGTTACACCCAATCAGTGTGCACGCAGGAGCATTCGGCGCGGGCTTGGGAGAAGTACCAGGCATTCCTGGCGAACCCCGGGCCGGTCGTTGTCGGTGCCGCAGCGGGTGCGAGCTGTTTCGGGCCGGCATACGAGTTCGCAACGATCATCGATGCGGACCTTCGTAAGCGCAAGATCCGCGACCGCGTTCCGATCACCTTCGTTACCAGCGAGCCCTACATCGGGCACATGGGCTTGGGGGGCGTTGGGGACAGCAAGGGCCTGATGGAGTCAGAGCTGCGTCAGCGCCACATCAAGTGGCTCACCAATGCCAAAATTACTGCCGTGACCGACGGGTCGATGTCAGTGAGCGAGCACGATGACGAGGGAAAACTGAAGAAGGAGCATCAGCTGCCGTTCAAGTATGCGATGGTATTGCCGGCATTCAAGGGCGTGGACGCTGTTGCTGCCGTTCCAGGATTGTGCAATCCACGCGGCTTTGTGCTGATCGACGAGCATCAGCGCTCTAAGCAATATCCAAACATTTACTCGGCGGGCGTCTGCGTGGCGATTCCGCCGGTTGAGGTGACGCCGGTACCGACTGGAGCCCCCAAGACCGGCTACATGATCGAATCGATGGTCAGCGCCATCTGCGAGAACCTCGTCGCTGAAATCGCAGGTCGGCCGGCTGCTGCGCAGGCTACCTGGAACGCGATCTGCCTCGCCGATTTCGGCGACACGGGCGCGGCATTCGTTGCGCTGCCACAGATTCCGCCCCGCAATGTCACTTGGACCAAGGTCGGTAAGTGGGTTCACCTCGCGAAAGTGGCGTTTGAAAAGTATTTCTTGCGCAAGGTACGCACGGGCTCCGTTACACCGGTTTACGAGAAGTACGTGTTGAAGGCCCTCGGAATCATGTCACTGAAGAAGGTGGGATGATGGAACCGGCTCGCACTCTGCGTGGCCTCGCGATGACGGTGTTGTTAGTGGCTGCGTCTTGCAACGTCGCCGCCGAGACGCTGCAGGATGCATGGCAACTCGCAATGTCTCGCGACAAAACCCTTGCGGCCGCGAATTCCGACGTAGAAGGGGCACGAGCCGGTGAGCAGGCAGCGCGCGGTGCTCGTTGGCCCTCCGTGGATGCAAGTGCGGGCTATACGCGTCTCAATGCTTCGCCGTCGCTTGACGTGGCGACTCCGGGATCTACGTTTCGATCGGGTCCCATTTTCAAGGGAGATGAGTTCACCTCCGGAAGCGTGCAGGTGAAACTTCCCTTATACGCAGGCGGCCAGATTTCATCCGGGATCGAGGCCGCTCACCATGCCTTCATCGGGGCAACCGAGGATCAGCAAGCCACGGTTTCAGCCCTCAAACTGGATGTTGCCGAAGCGTATGTTGCAGTCCTTCGCGCTCGTCGGGCGTTAGTCGCGGCGGAGTCGAGCGTGACCAGCCTCTCGGCGCACACGGGCGACGTACAGCATATGGTGGATCGTGAGTTGGTTCCTCGAAGCGACGCGCTTGCGGCCCGCGTCGCACTCGCGAATGCTGAACAAGTTCGTGTGCGCGCGGCCAACGCAGTCGAAATCGCGCAAGCCCGGTACAACCGACGCTTGGGCGAACCCCTCGGGCGTGCGCCTGAGCTCGATGATCACGTGTCGGCGGATGCATCGTTGAGCGACCAGCCTATCGAAGAACTAATCAAGCGGGCGCTCGACTCCCGTAGTGAAGTCAAAGGGCTGGCGGCTCGCGCGGATTCGCTCGCATCCCTGTCTAAGGCCGAATCCGGCAAGCGTCTACCGCAGCTGGCACTCACGGGGGGTTATACTCACCTCGACAATCAGATACTGGACCGGCAGGACTTCTCGATGGTCGGCGTCGGATTCACCTGGAACCTGTTCGATGGCGGTCAGGCGCGCTCCCGTGCCGCTGCGTTGCGCAATGCGAGTCGGGCGACCAACAGCCGGCTTGAAGACCTGCGCTCGGCCATCGAGCTCGAGGTGCGGCAAGCTTGGCTGGATGTTCACGCGGCGCAAGCTCGCGTCAAGGCCTCGACTGAAGCCGTCGAGCAGTCGCAGGAGAACCTGCGAATCACGCGTGAGTTATACGGGGCGGGCATCGGAACGAATACCCAAGTGCTGGATGCCGACACGCTGCAAGTCAATGCGCTCAATAATCATAACAATGCCGTGCTGGACGAATCGCTGTCGCTGCTGCAGCTCGAGCGTGCGGTGGGCGCACTTTGATGCAGCAGAGGATTGAAGTATGGGTTCGTAAACGCGAATCGCTCGCGGGACAAGCGGACTGGCGTAACTGCATGCGGCGCAGGGTGTTTCTGTTTCTGACAGTGAAATTCGCAGCACTCATGTTGCTATGGTGGTTGTTCTTTTCACCCCCGCATCGGCAGCACATCGACGGCGAGGTTACGAGCGAGCACCTGTCGGTCGCCCCATCGGCCGGCGTTTCGGACTCGCGGCACCCTTAGGAGAAGACTCGTGATTGACTTCGCGGTGGTTCATCTGTCGCGCCTGCAGTTTGCGCTCACGGCGTTGTATCACTTCCTTTTTGTCCCACTGACCCTGGGCCTGTCCATGATCCTGGTGATCATGGAGTCTGTCTATGTCATGACGGGACGTGAAATCTGGAAGCGCATGACGAAGTTCTGGGGGATGCTCTTTGGCATCAACTTCGCCATGGGTGTTGCCACCGGCATCACCATGGAGTTCCAGTTCGGCACCAACTGGGCGTACTACTCGCATTACGTGGGCGACATCTTCGGGGCGCCGCTCGCCATTGAAGGATTGATGGCATTCTTCCTCGAGTCCACGTTCGTCGGTCTGTTCTTCTTCGGCTGGGAGCGTCTCTCCCGGATCGGGCATCTCATCGTCACGGGTCTCGTTGCGCTCGGATCGAGTCTGTCGGCCCTCTGGATCCTGATCGCGAACGCCTGGATGCAGAATCCCGTGGGTGCGAAGTTCAACTATGAAACCATGCGGATGGAGCTCGCATCATTCTCCGAGGTATTGTTCAATCCGGTGGCGCAGGCGAAATTCGTGCACACCGTTGCAGCGGGATATGTTGTAGGTTCGGTGTTCGTCCTCTCGATCAGTGCGTGGTACCTCCTGCGGGGTCGCAATGTCGAGGTGGCGAAGCGTTCGCTGGCTGTGGCTGCGAGCTTTGGGCTCGCGTGTTCTTTGTCTGTAGTCGTGCTCGGTGATGAGTCCGGGTACGTCGCCGGCGAAAACCAGAAGATGAAGATCGCGGCCATCGAGGCCGAGTGGCACACCGACACCGCCCCGGCTGGATTCACTCTGTTTGGCCTGCCCGACGTCGCGGCTCGAAAGACGCACGCCGAGGTGAAAGTGCCTTGGGTTCTGGGCCTCATCGCGACGCGTTCCATCGACCAGCCGGTACCCGGAATCCTCGAGCTCGTCGAGCGGGCGCGCGCACGAATAGTCAGCGGTGTGCAAGCACACTCTGCGTTGCAGGCTTTGCGCGCCAACCCTGCGAACTCCGCCGCTAAAGCCCGGTTCGAGGCACACAGTGCCGATCTGGGGTACGGTTTGCTGTTGCTACGCTTCGTGCGCAATCCGGCGCTGGCGACGCCCGCTCAGATCGATGAAGCCGCCTGGTCGACGGTACCGAACGTTCCGGTGCTGTTCTGGAGTTTCCGATTCATGGTCGGCCTCGGGTTCTTCTTCATCCTGCTCTTTGCTAGCGCATTCTATCTGTCCGCGCGCCATCGGTTCGAGCAAAACCGGTGGTTTCTCAGGGCCGCATTTCTCAGCTTGCCTTTACCGTGGATCGCCGCGGAGTTGGGATGGGTCGTGGCCGAATATGGCCGGCAGCCCTGGGCCATCGACGGTGTGCTGCCGACTTTCCTCGGCGTATCTGCCACTCCTGCGGGCAACGTGTTGCTGTCGCTAACCGGCTTCGTTGTTTTCTACTCCGCGCTGGCCATTGTGGATATCTATCTCATGGTGAAAATGATCCGTCGCGGGCCGGACGGCCTGGGCTACTGGCCGGTGACGCGGACCGAAGCAGCAGTAACAGGAGAGGCGCATGTTTGATTATGAGGCGCTGCGCATGATCTGGTGGCTGCTCTTGGGCACCCTGCTGATCGGCTTTGCGATCATGGACGGATTCGACCTGGGCGTCGGAGTCATCTTCCGCTTCGTCGGTCGTACGGATGAGGAGCGCCGTGCCGTGCTCGAATCCGTGGAGCCGGTGTGGGAGGGCAACCAGGTCTGGTTCATACTCGCCGGCGGAGCAGTTTTCGCCGCGTGGCCGCTGCTGTATGCGGCGTCCTTCTCCGGCCTGTATCTGGCCATGTTCCTGATTCTCGTCGCGTTCATTCTGCGACCGGTGGGCTTCACCTTCCGGAACAAGCTTGTAGATACGCGCTGGCGCAGTGTCTGGGATTTGGCCTTGCTGATCGGCGGGGCGGTCCCGGCCCTGTTATTCGGGGTCGCGTTTGGAAACTTGTTTCTGGGCGTCCCGTTTCACTTCGATGAGCTGCAGCGCCCGGTCTACACCGGCGCGTTTCTCAATCTGTTGCATCCGTACGCCTTGTTGTCCGGCTTGGTGAGTCTGTCGATGTTGGTGCTGCATGGTTCGGCTTACGCGGCCTTGAAAGTCGGCGATCCCATGTCGACACGCGCAGCCTCAGTAGGTCGAGTGGCTGCGCTCGTATTCATAGCCTCATTCATCGCTGCGGGTGTGTGGATTGCGATCGGCATCGGTGGCCATCAGATTGCTTCCGGAGGCGACCCGCTCGGTCCGTCGAACCCGCTTACCAAAACCGTGGTGGTCTCGACAGGCGCCTGGCTTGCAAATTTCCGCGAACACGGCCTCCTATGGCTCGCCCCGGCGTTTGCCCTGCTGGGAGCGGTCGCGGCAGCAGTCCTGCTCCCGATCCGTCAACACGGTGCCGCGTTTGCCGCGAGCTGCCTCGCGCAGGCGGGAACCATCCTCACCGCGGGGATTGCTCTGTTTCCATTTCTGCTGCCCTCATCCGCTCGCCCCGATCACGGTCTGACTGTGTGGGATGCTTCGAGCAGCCAGAAGACGCTCGGGATCATGCTGATCGCCGTAATCATCTTTCTGCCGATCGTGTTGATGTACACCGCATGGGTGTTCCGCGTGCTCAAGGGACGGATCACGCTTGAAGAGATCAAGAAGCACGTGGGCCTCTATTGAGTTGGGAGCAAAGCAGATCATGTGGTATTTCAGCTGGATTTTGGGACTCGGACTGGCGCTCACGTTCGGCGTGCTGAACGCCATCTGGTATGAAGTTCGAGAGAGTGAGAGTGCGACCGGCACCCCAGTCGAACGGGACCCCGTGACATCGAATTGAGCGCTGGACGATAGGCACGCTGTCAGTTCGAATGAAAGCACGGGCGAAGGAACGCGGCGTTACCCTACCTGACTGCAGGGCCGCGCGTGTGGGACGGTGCTGCAGAGGTATTGAACCCCCAAGTACATTTGTCTCAGCCGGTGCCTCCACTTTACCCCCCGCAGCTTCACTGGAGAATGAAGCGGTGCCATTCACCTGGCCGTCAACTACCTGGTGATGCGGCTGCTGCTTCCAAACCCCGAAGTCACACTGCAAGGTTCCAACGCCGTGGCGCCGCCCGCGCCGTGCCTTTACGTAGAATTCCGGATTTGAAGATTTTCCGTGACAGCGTAGGGTGCTGATCAGGACGATCCGGGGGAGAGGGCGTATGAAATCTCATCCTTCACGTTTGGTGGACTGGCAACTGAGCACTCTGATGGCGGGCGCGGCGTTCGCCGCGATGATAGTGACCTCTGCGCCCGCCGCGGCCGGCACAACATGGTGGGTAACCAACCAAGGGATGGACACCGCATCCTGTGGCACCCGGCCCAAACCCTGCCGATCCATCAGCGCGGCGGTCGAGAAAGCTTTGGCTGGCGATGTGATCGAGGTCGGCGCCGGTCTGTATGGCGATTTGAATGGAGACGGTGCATTCACAGCCCCTGGAGAGGAGCACTTCGGGACTGACAACTCTCGCCACCACATGACCTGCATCATCTGCGTGGATAAGGCGATCAAGATCCTCTCGCTGCATGGCGCAGACGACACAATCATCGACGCAGGTAACGGACGGCGCGCAGATCCCACCTCGACTGATGGAGTCGTGAACAATGTAATCAGCTTTGGCGGCTCTGGTGCGACGCTGGGCGCCGAGGGGGCCGGATTCACGATCACCGGAAGCGGTGGTGATGGAGTGCACGTCCAGTCCACCGCCGCGTCCGCCACGATCATTGGAAATATTGCACAGGGCAACCGGGGAAGTGGTTTCGCAGTGGAAATTGTCGACGCTTCGCCCCCACCGTTTCCGGTTCCCTTACAGACGTATGTATTGAAGAAGAATTCTTCCATCCATAACGCTGTGGGATTCCTTGTTTCCCACGATGAGAGCCGCGGCATTCCCGAGTTGGCGTACCTTGTCGGCAACACGGCCGCCGATAATGCCAGCGATGGCTTCCTCGCATCCGGACGCAGCTTCCAATTACAACTGATTGGCAATGTGTCGAGTCACAACGGCGCCGGAATCCATATTGGGGACGGCGTCTTCTGGGAAATCCGCGGTAACAGCCTGATAGGTAACCTGGGTCCCGGCATTCTGCTCTGGGGCGTGAGCGAGCAGCTTCAGATCACGGGAAACACAATCGTCGGCAACATCGGTGCGGGCGTCTATCTGGTGGGCGCCACGGATAACAACGTTATTCGAGGCAACAACATATACGGCAACACCGGAGCACCGTTGGGGACGATACCGTCAGTGAATCCTGCGAACTGCGGAGTGGCTAACATCGACGTCCAGGTTCCACTGGACGCTACCAACAACTACTGGGGTAGCGCTGCTGGACCGGGAGCCGATCCAGCCGACAACGCGGGGCTGGGCTGCGACTTCTTCGGTGGCAAGACCATTGTGAAGCCGTTTGCCAGTACGCTGTTCGGCATCAGCCCTTGATCCCGTCGGCGGAAGGCAGGGACTGTGCAGCGGCTGCACTATCGATCTCCTGTATATGGGAGGAGATTATGGCCAAGCTGAAATCTGTTTTTGGTGTGAAGCCTCTTATCCGCACGAGCGGCGAGGATCGACCTATGAGGAGCGATGCGCAGATTCAACAAGATGTTGAAACGGAGCTGCGCTGGTGCTCCGGTATCGATGCAACGGATATCGTGGTCGGCGTCAGAGAAGGAGTAGTCACGCTCAGCGGATGTGCCCGGAACTACTCTGAGAAGTCGGAGGCGGAAGCGACTGCCAAGCGCATCGCCGGTGTCACGGCGGTTGCCGAGGACATACAGGTGCGCCTGTAGGTACAAGCTTCGAGTCAGGCTCCCGCTGCCTGGACATTGGTTGGTTTGCGTTACGTACAAGCTCGTATACGATCCGAGACATCAGGGCGAGTATGCTGTACCAATGAGTACTCAGTCCGCACCGCTGATTCCAGGCACCACGATTTTTGACGGTGAGCAAGCCCGCAAGGGTTACGCGCTCAATCGGATGTGCTTCTCATTCAACAGCGCTGAGAACCGGGCCGCGTTTCTGCGGGATGAAGAGGCGTATTGCTTGAAGTTTGGACTTTCTGTCGGCCAGCGGGAAGCGGTGAAGCGGCGCGATGCCCTCGCTCTGCTGGAAGCCGGAGGCAATATCTACTACCTAGCCAAATTGGCGGGCATCTTTGGGCTCGACGTGCAGGATCTGGGTGCGCAGCAGACGGGTATGACAGTTGAAGCCTTCAGGGCGAAGCTCCTGGCGGCGGCGAAATAACTCATGGCACGAATCATCGGCGCAGTTGCAACCTCTCACGTCCCGCTGATCGGCAAGGCCATTGCGCGCGGGCTTCAGGGGGAGCCTTACTGGAAACCGTTTTTCGAGGGCTACCGCGCCGTGCACGAGTGGCTCGCAGCAGTGCGCCCCGATGTTGCCGTGCTCTTCTACAACGATCACGGCCTGAACTTCTTTCTCGACAAGATGCCTACCTTCGCCATCGGAGCGGCCGAGCAGTACCTGAATGCGGATGAAGGTTGGGGATTACCGACCTCCGTGCCCTTTACAGGAGATCCGCGCCTGTCCTGGCACCTGATCGAGTCACTCGTTGCCGCGGAATTCGACGTCACGACCTGTCAGGAAATGCTGGTCGACCATGCCTTTGCGATTCCCATGGCGCTGCTGTGGCCCGGCGGCGGCCCGTGGCCGGTGAAGACCGTGCCGATCTCGATCAACACTGTTCAGCATCCACTCCCTTCGGCGGCACGCTGTTTCAAACTCGGCCAGGCTGTCGGACGCGCGCTGCAGGCGTACGACCAGGACTTGAAGGTCCTCATCGTCGGAACTGGTGGACTTTCTCACCAGCTGGAGGGCACACGCGCGGGATTCATCAACAAGGAGTTCGACCTGACCTGCATGCAGCAGCTGATTCACGACCCGCAGGCGTTGACGGAGTATTCGAATGCACAACTCGTCGAGCTCGCAGGGTCCCAGGGAGTGGAGCTCCTGATGTGGCTTGCTGCGCGGGGCGCTCTACAGGCGAACGTATCCACCGTTCAGCGCCAGTATCACATTCCGATTTCCAATACGGCCGCCGGTCTGCTCGTGATGGAGAACACCGCCTAAACCCCTGAATCCGTCGTGCGCCAACCCTTAAAGCCTGCGTGTTGCGATATACGGGGCAAGGTTGGATTCGCGTACTGAGGGGGCTCTTTTGCCCTCGTGGAGCCTGTGCCGTGAGCCTTGAACCTTCAATCATTGCCTCCCGCTGTTCGGCTGCTCTCCCTCTGTAGCGCGAATCAACAGAACGGGAACGGGGCTGTGACGCACAATGTACTCCGCATCGCTTCCCATGACGATGCGGCGTAGACCGCGACGTCCGTGCGTGCCGCATACAACGATGTCAGCAGGCCATTCCTGCACAGCTTGCACAATATCTGCGCCCGCGCGGCCGCCGAATGCTTCTATCAGCTGGGTGTCAACGTTGATCCCGGCCTGCTGCACCAGCGCTCGAGCATCGGAGAGAACGGCTTTTCCCACTCCTCGCAGCTGGGTAATGATGTCATCCATCACTGTCGGACCGTACGGGTAGGGCGTCAGCACCAATTCATCCACGACGTGAAGGATCCGGATCTGGGCGTTCTGATCCTTGGCAAGCCTCATCGCTTCGCGTAGACCGCACGCTGCTGTATCGCTGCCGTCAATGGGAACCAGGATTCGTTTGTACATGCTCAATACTCCGTAAAACAGGTGGGCGACGGCGGCCTCCAGCGGTCACTGCACGGCGATCTGCTTCGGCTTGGCCTGTTGCGGCCAGCGTGCGAATCCACTCGGCATCAGCCGGTTGAACAGTGTGTCCATATCGGCAAAGTGATCCCAACGTACCAGACTCATAAGCTTCTCCTTTTCGATGAACATGCGATCTGTGTTGAACGAACTTGCGCCACTGTGATCCGCGCTGCAATTCGCGAATCTACTTATAAGTAGTCTGTGGGAGGGAGAGAATCCCCCTCGTCCGTATAACCCCCTACGGGGTATTGCGAATACGTCGTGCGCTACTGACCTGCTAGCGTGGCTGTATGTCACGCCGCGAGAGTAGGCTGATGAACTCGAAGACCACGAGCCGTTACGGCTCCCTGCTGATTTCGTTGCATTGGGTCATGCTGTTGTTGATCATCGGCGTATACGCATGCACCGAGCTGAGGGAGTTCTATCCCAAGGGCAGCGTGATCAGGGAAGCTCTCAAGGGCTGGCATTACGCGCTCGGCCTGACCGTCTTTGTGCTCGTGTGGTTGCGTCTGCTCGCACGGCTCACTGGGCAGGTTCCGCCGATCGTGCCGAGTCCGCCCAGGTGGCAGCTTCGTGTCGCGCACGGCCTCGAGTTGGCAATCTATATATTTCTGATCTCCATGCCGCTGCTTGGGTGGCTGATCGTGAGCGCCGAAGGCAAGAGCGTCTCCTTCCTTGGTTTTGGCCTTCCGCGGTTGATCGGCGAGAGCAGGGATCTTGCAAAGCAACTCGAGGACATCCATGAGTTCATCGGCAACGTGGGCTACGGACTAATTGGTGTTCACGCGTTAGCTGCATTGATTCATCACTACGTGCAGCACGACAATGCGTTGAGGCGCATGTTGCCCGGGGGACATCGCCCGCACTGAATGGCTTGCTCAGGTCAGCTTGCGATCAGAGCGCCATCGGCCGAAGCCCCACGTGACGCCCTGGAACCACAGCAGGCTTACCACGGCGACGCCGGCGCCAGCCAAGAGCATAGGCAGTGTCGGTCGCATGAACGCGAATAGCCGGCTGACCGCAGGAATGCTTAACACGCAGGCCAGCAAAGCCACGGTTGCCAGGGTGATCCAGCCAAAGTGGCGGTTGGACGCGCTTGAGCCACGCAACTCGCCCTTCTAGGAGGAGGAGTCATCTTTCTACTGAGCTTGAGCGCCCGCGAAATTCTCCGGCGCGCACTGGGTGAGTTGCCGCTGGTTCTCGACGAAGGACTGATTATTGTTGGGTGGTTGGCGCTCTGGCGTCCCGCAGACGTGCTGATGTATGAATGGGTTCCTCTTTACCGCAAGCGCAGACGATACGAGCGGCTGGCTAGGATCCGCGTGTCTGTGCGTACAGCCACGCCGACCGCTGGTTCAGGCACGAGTTCCCTTCACGCATAGATGCGCTGTTAAGCAGTTCTTAAGGTGCACTGCGTACGGTCGTCTACGGATGGCCGTGCGGGCAATCCGTATCTGTACCGATTCAAGGAACTACGATGTCAGAGAAAATCAAAGTATGGGACGTGCCTGTGCGAGTCTTCCATTGGCTCTTGGCAGGCTCATTTGCCGGTGCCTACCTGGTTGCCGAGTCCGAGCAACTGCGCGGTGTGCACATGATCCTGGGTTACACGACCATGGGGCTCATCGCTTTTCGCATCATCTGGGGATTCGTGGGGTCGCCGTTCGCGCGCTTTCGCTCGTTTCTGTTTCCACCCTCTGCTGCGATCGGCTATTTGCGAAGTCTGGCAACCGACAAGCCACGACACTTCGTCGGGCACAATCCTGCCGGCAGCTACGCCATCTACGCGATCCTGCTCGTCGGACTGGCCACGGGTGTGACCGGCTACTTGAGTCTCAATGAGATCGGGGGGGAGTCTGTAGAAGACGTCCACGAGTTATGCGCAAACGTCTGGCTCGGTGTCGTCATCGTGCACATCGCAGGGGTGATCATTGGAAGTTGGGTTCATCGAGAGAATCTGGTGCGGGCGATGGTCACAGGATACAAGCAGGGCGCCGCAGGGCAGGGTAGCGAGCATGAGATCGGGTCTGCCGCCGGCAGGGTGGTAGGTGTCTGCCTGGCCGCGGGGGTTGCGGCATTCTGGATTTGGGGATTGCTCACGGGCTCTTTCCAGAACGCCGGCAGCGAGCATGGGGCACGCGAGCAGGCGCGTGAGCGCGAGGAAGACCAAGGGCAGAAAGGGAACATTGTTTTGGGTGCCAGGAAGCCTGACTTCGATGAATGACTTATGCGGGTGTTGATTGTCGAGGACGATGCGCTGCTGGGTGATGCGCTCCAGATTGGCTTGCGTGAGCGGGGCGTTGCCGCGGAGTGGCTGCGCGACGGTCGTTCTGCGGATGAGGCATTGAGGACGGAAGAGTTCGCCGCTCTCATATTGGACATCGGGCTGCCCCGAATGGACGGTTTGCAACTCGTGCGCCGCATGCGAGCCCGCGGCGACAGGACGCCGGTGTTATTACTGACTGCCCGGGATGCAATCAATGATCGTGTGCTCGGTCTGGACGCGGGAGCTGACGACTACGTAGTCAAGCCGGTCGCACTCGCGGAGCTGGCAGCACGACTACGCGCGCTATTGCGCCGGTCGCTCGGTCAGGCGTCACCGGTGTTGTCAGTCGGGTTCTTGTCGCTGGATCCGGCGGCTCACCGGGTCACATTTCGTGGGAAGGCGGTCGAGCTGTCGGTACGCGAGTTTGCAGTACTTCACGAGCTCATGGCCAATGCCGGACGTGTGCTTACGCGGGAGCAACTTGAAGTTCGTCTGTATGAATGGGACCGTGCGCTGGAAAGCAATGCCATCGAGGTGCACATTCATCATCTGAGAAGGAAGATCACTCCGGAAATCATCCATACGGTGCGCGGGGTTGGCTATCTTATGCCACAGATTCCCGCCGATTCGGCGCATGGCTAACTTCTCGCTGCGGCGACGCCTGCAGGCATTGCTGGTACTTGCGGTCGCGGGGGTATGGGTCGGTGTGGGCCTCGTGACTTACTTTGACGCCCGCCGTGAGTTGAACGTCCTGTTGGATGCGCATCTTGCGCAATCAGCGCAGCTCCTGATCGCGCAGACAGGCCACGAGCTGATGGAAGTCGATACGCCAAGCCTGGCGGAAGTCTTCCCCTACGGGCAGAGGGTGATCTTCCAGGTCTGGTCGACAAGCGGATCGCTCGTGTTACGCTCTAGAGACGCACCGTTAACGCGTCTTTCCCTCGACGAAGACGGGTTAGCGGACTCGGAAAGCGCATCCCGGCATTGGCGGGTCTACAGCGGATGGAACCACGAACATACAGTCTTGATTCAAGTCGCTGAGGATCGGGCTACTCGGGAACGGCTCGCTGCGCGAATTGCGCTCAACTCCATCCTTCCTCTGCTGATCGGCCTGCCTCTGCTGGCTGTGCTCGTCAGCTGGATCGTAACTCGCGCCATGCGACCTCTTGTCGCGCTCGGTCACGAAGTCGAACGAAGACAACCGTCAACGCTTCTTCCGATCGAGACCGCGGGCATCCCGGAAGAGGCGGCTCCTTTGGTCGACCGATTGAACGATCTGTTTGACCGGGCGCGAAAGTCGCTCGAATCCGAACGGCGCTTCACTGCAAATGCGGCCCATGAGTTGCGAAATCCCCTGGCGGCGCTGCGCGCGCAGGCTGAGGTCGCCTTCGCATCGACTAGTCCCGAGATCTCACGCGCCGCCCTGGGGCATGTCATCTCCGCCTCCGATCGCCTTGCTCGCCTCGTCCAGCAGCTACTCCTGCTGGCGCGCGTGGAGGAGCACGCTTATGCCTTCCAAGCGAGCAGGCTGGATGAGATCGCGAGGAAGGTGCTCTCCGAACTGGCGCCCGAGGCTGTATCGATCGGGACGAACGTGACACTGGAGGCTTCCGGGCCTGTGCTGGTGCAGGGGCACGGCGAACTTCTCGAAATCATGATCCGAAATCTGGTCGATAACGCGATTCGGCACGGGGGGAAGGGAATCGACGTGGTCGTGAGTGTGCGCATGAACGATCGATCCGCTGTGTTGGATGTAACTGACAATGGCAGTGGTGTGGATCTGGAGACGCTCGCCAATCTGGGACGGCGATTCTATCGCCCTGCGGGAGCGGTATCGCACGGCAGCGGTCTCGGGCTTTCTCTCGTCCAGCGGATCGCTGAGATCCATGATGGCTCGGTCAAGTATCTGCGCAGCGACGGTAGCCATGGTCTGCAGGCCCAAGTGACCCTTCCAGCGGCTCCGTTAAGCGATCCTTAAGCAAATTCGCGAAGACTCTCTCGGCCCATCCCGATTGAGGTTTTCGCGCCATGAAGATCATCGCCGGTTTTTTTCTCGCCATTCTCGCTTTGCCCGCTTTCGCCGCTGATCCCGGTACGCCATGGCAATCGCTACCGCTGAAGGCGCCCGAACCGAAGGACAACCTGGCAACGCCCGCGAAGGTGGAGTTGGGCAAGATGCTGTATTTCGATCCCCGTTTCTCCGAGACGGGGACGGTCTCCTGTTTCTCCTGCCACAACGTCATGGAAGGTGGTGATGACCACCGTCCGACATCCATCGGAGTGCACGGTCAGAAGGGCGGTCGTAATGCGCCGACCGTCTGGAATGCCGCCTTCCTCTCCAGTCAATTCTGGGATGGACGCGCCGGCACTCTCGAGGATCAGGCAAAGGGTCCGGTGACCAATCCCGTTGAAATGGGCATGAAGGACCTGCAGTCAGCGATCGACCGGATTGGTCGCATCCCCGGATACCGGCAGCCTTTTGAGGCGGCTTTCGGATCTGGCGATGCCATAACAATAGGCAATGCCGCTAAAGCGATCGCCGCCTACGAGAGGACCCTCATTACACCCGGTAGTGCATACGATCGTTTTGTTTCAGGTAACAAGACCGCCTTGACAGAACAACAGATTGCCGGAATGAAGCAGTTTCAAGCGTTAGGTTGTGTAGCGTGTCATCAGGGTCCGGCCTTCGCGGGGCCTGTGGGCCTGCCCACCGGCACACCGTTTCTCATGAAATTTCCCATGTTTCCAGCCAGCCCCTACGTGGCGACTTATGACTTGGCGAAGGACCAGGGACGTTTCGAGTCCACCGGTAAAGAGTCCGATCGTCATATGTGGCGTGTACCGACGCTGCGGAATCTGGTGTACACGGCGCCTTACATGCACAACGGCGCGGTGAAGACTATTCCTGAGGCCGTGCGAGTGATGGGTAGCACCCAGCTCAATCGTACGTTGAGTGATCAAGAGGTCAATGACATCGTCGCATTCCTGGAGTCCCTCACTGGCCCCTTTCCCACACAGGCGATGCCGAAACTGCCTCCGACACCGGGAGATCTACTGCAGTGACGGAGAGACCTGACACGGTGTTGGATGCGCTTCTCTGCGAAGCACCGGGTAAAAGGCCAAAAGCTGCGCGGCGGGTGTATCCGGTCGAATTTCGTCACGACGTGGCATGCTTGATTTGTGATGGCCAGACGGATGCAGCGAGTGTCAGTACCCTGATTGGCTTGACGGCCCATGCCGTTGATCGCTGGGTCAGGGAAGAGCGTCGTAACAGGCGTGCAATTAAAGCCGCGACCGTGTCCCGACCACGCGATCGAGTCGCGACGAGCCGGCGCTGATGCGATTTACCGAAACAGCCGAAGACTCGGAAGATCCTCAACACACCCCAGCCGAACGCGCCCGGGCAGGGTCTCGAAGTACCTGGGTGAGCGTGGGTGTTAACCTGGGTCTGGCTGCTGGCCAGATCGTGACCGGCCTGCTGGCAAAGTCGCAGGGGCTGGTTGCAGACGGTATCCATTCATTGTCGGACCTGATTGCAGACTTTGTGGTGCTGTTCGCCAGTCATCAAAGCAAGAAGGATGACGCACGTGGACCCCGTTCCGGCACGCGAGTCTTAAACCTGGTAGGAGTCAACAATGGTCAATTTGACGATGCGAGTCGGTGAGACACTGGCGATCGGGCAGAAGCTTGCGCTCACGGTGTTGGGTATCGATGGGAATCAAGTGCGAATTGATATTGCAGCAGAAGAAGATATTCCGCTTAACCGTGAAGCAGACCTTAGGAGAAGACAAGGCAACAACAGCGGCCAACCCGCTGATACTTCTATTCCGCTCACCAAATCAACGAAAATACCCTAGACGTCGCGTCGGGACCCGAATTCTTCGGAATATCCCTACCCAGATACGTGAACCTCGAATTGCGCCGAGGGATGGGTGGCGCAACAGTACTGTGAATAAGGATCCTTCAAGAACATCCGTGAAGTTTATCCATGTCGGAGACACTGGACCTCCCCGAACCGAAGCCTCCCGCTGAGCTTCACATAGACCGCCCGAAGGGCGACAGTGCGCCGGAAGCATCCTCCGGACCCGTCCTGCACGTTCACGATATCGCCAAGGTCTATCACTTAGGCGAAATCGAGGTGCACGCGCTGAGAAAGATCGCGTTGGATCTGTTTGCGGGTGAATTCGTGGTGCTGCTCGGCGCCTCCGGAAGCGGGAAATCGACACTGTTGAACATTCTGGGAGGATTGGACACTCCTACGAGCGGCGAGGTCCGGTACCGCGACCATATTCTCACCAAGGCGACCGATCGCGAGCTGACGCTCTACCGTCGCGAGCATGTTGGGTTCGTGTTTCAGTTCTTCAATCTGATACCGAGTCTGACGGCGCTCGAGAACGTGGAGCTGGTCACCCAGATCGCAGTTAATCCGATTCCGGCGCGCGAGGCACTCGACAGGGTCGGCCTGGCGGATCGTCTGAATCATTTTCCTGCGCAGCTCTCCGGTGGCGAGCAACAGCGAGTTGCAATCGCCCGAGCGCTGGCGAAGCGTCCGGACATCCTGCTGTGTGACGAGCCGACCGGGTCGCTGGACTATGCGACCGGCAAAAAGGTCCTGCAGGTGCTCGAGCAGGCCAATCGGGAGCTCGGGACCCTCACCGTCGTGATCACTCACAACGCGGCGATTGCGGGAATGGCAGACCGCATCGTGCGAATCAGCAGTGGTGAAATCCTTGACGTGCATGTGAATGCAAAGCGTCTCTCGCCAGATGAGCTTTCGTGGTAAGTCGGCTGCATAGGGCGCTCGCGCGCGACCTCTGGCACCTTCGAGGCCAGGTGATCGCCGCAGGGCTGGTTGTTGCATGTGGTATCGCCGCGTTTGTGACGATGCTGAGTACCTATCACTCGTTGGTCAGCGCGCGCACCAGCTACTATTCCGAATATCGATTTGCGGATGTGTTCGCGCACCTGAAGCGAGCACCTGAGTCAGTTGCTGCGGAGCTGCGCAAGATACCGGGCGTTTCAGCGGTCGAGACCCGAGTCGTCGAGGATGTGACTCTGAGCGTGCCCGGTCTTTCCGAGCCGGCAACCGGACGGTTGATTTCTATTCCCATTTTGCGTCCACCCACGCTCAATAACCTGAGCATCCGAAAGGGGCGCGCACTGACATCAGAATCCGCCGACGAAGTCATCGTCAGCGAAACGTTCGCTCGGGCGAACGATCTGGCGGTGGGAAGCCGAATCGGCGCGATAATCAATGGTCGCTGGAAGCAGTTGACGATCATCGGCCTTGCTCTCTCGCCCGAGTACATCTACGAGGTGAGTCCGGCAATGGTCTTTCCGGATAATCGGCGATTCGGAGTCATGTGGATGGGCCGCGAAGCGCTGGGAGACGCGTTCGACATGAAGGGCGCGTTCAACGATGTTTCCTTGCGCATGGCGCATGGAGCATCGGAGAGCGACGTGATTGAAGCCGTGGACCGATCGCTAACTCCGTATGGCGGGCTCAGTGCGTATGGCCGCCCGGAGCAGGCGTCAAACCGCTTCCTGTCCGACGAGCTGGGCGAAATCAGGATCAACGCGACCTTCATTCCGGCCATCTTCCTGGGAGTGGCGGCTTTTCTTCTCTATACCCTCTTGTCCCGGCTGGTATCCATTCAGCGCAGTCAGATTGCACTGCTCAAAGCGTTTGGGTACTCGGATGGACGGGTTGGACTGCATTTTCTCCAGTTTGCGCTGTTGGTAGTCGGGATCGGTCTGATCGCAGGGACAGCGATGGGATTCTATCTCGGCAGCCAGATGGTCGGTCTGTACCGCCAGTATTTCCACTTTCCGGCCCTGCTCTTGCGCTTTCCAATCTCAGTGATCTCATGGGCCGCGGCGGTCGCTTTGACTTCAGCCACGCTTGGATCGCTGACGGCAGTCTGGAGGGCAATCCGGCTGCCTCCCGCCGAGGCGATGCGTCCCGAGTCCCCCGCGAACTTCCGCGCCGGCCTCTTTGAGTCAGCGAACCTCCATCGTTGGATCGGGGCGGCCGGGCGGGTCATTGCTCGCAACATCGCGCGCCGACCATGGCGCGCCGCCATGTCGACCATCGGTATTGCCGCGGCGGTCGCCACCGTGGTGGTGGGACGGTTTACTTTCGATGCCGTCAATCAACTGATGGCGGTCAATTTCAACTCGGCAGAGCGCGAGGACGTGACCGTCGTGCTGCGCGAACCCAACAGCAGATCCGCTGCGCTCGACCTCGCGCGTCTACCGGGGGTTCTACGCGCGGAACCGTTTCGAAGTACTCCAGTCCGGCTCCGCTTCGAGCATCACGAGAAGCGAACGGCCATCCTGGGCGTTTCGCCGGACATGGAACTGAAACAACTTGTCGATGGCGACAGGCACCGGATCGACGTGCCGCCGGATGGATTGGTGTTGACCCGCAAGCTGGCCGAGATGCTCGGGGTCGGTACGGGGGATCCGGTTATGGTTGAGCAACTGGAAGGGCGCCGTCTGACATTCGTGAGCCCGGTCGTGAAGCTTTCCGACGAGCCCCTGGGCGTCAGTGCTTACATGGACTCGCGAGCCCTGGCAAAAGCTTTGGGCGAAGAGGGCGAGATTTCTGGCGCGTTTTTGCAGGTTGACCAACTGAAAGATCAGGATCTCTACGATGCCCTCAAGCGGATGCCCGCTGTGGGTGCGGTCGCCATTCGCTCGGCGATGCTGCAGACAATCCAAGACGTCATGAACCGAAGCTTTATCATGATGACGATCGTCATGACGACCTTTGCCGCAGTGCTGGTTGTTGGTGTGGTCTACAATAGCGCGCGCATTGCCCTATCGGAGCGCGGCAATGAGCTTGCGAGCCTTCGGGTGCTCGGCTTCAGCAAAGTAGAGGTGGCAGCACTCCTGTTGGGTGAGCAGGCTGTTCTCACCCTGCTGGCCGTCCCTGTCGGCTGCGCTCTCGGGGCGGCAATCTGTTGGCTGTTGGTTCCGGTATTCGATCGGGAGCTATTTCGACTTCCGTTCGTCCTGAGCCTGGACACTTTCGGGTTCGCTGCCCTGATCACTCTGGGTTCGGCTGGTCTGTCAGCCGGCCTCGTGATCGGACGCATCGCCAGGCTGGATTTGATTGCTGTGTTGAAGTCGCGGGAGTAGGACGAACAAGATGAGAGCAAGAACAGCAATCTACATTGCCGCGGGTATCGGAGTCCTGGGTCTCGTGGTTCTCGCCTTTCGGCCCACTCCGACTCCTGTGGAGACGGCCTTGGTTCAGATCGGACCGCTTCAGGTTACGACAGAGGAGCAAGGAGAGACTCGTACCCATGATCGCTTTGTGGTGGCGGCCCCTGTCAGCGGCCGGCTTTTGCGAGTGCTGCTGCGCGACGGTGACACGGTGACGGTGAATCAGGCTGTCGCTACCTTGGCACCGGTTCCACTGAGCGCCGTCGAGCGGGATGAGCTGACCGCCCGAGTGGCTTCGGCCGAAGCGATCCAACGCGGCGCGGAGGCGCAATTGAGCCATGCGATCGAGGATCTGGCGCAGGCACAACGTGAAAGCACTCGCCTGAAGGAACTGTTCTCGCGAGCGCTCGTTTCGAGCCAACAACTCGAGCAAGCACTGAATACCAGTACGACACTCGAGAAGGAAGTGGCAGCGGCCCGTTACCGGGCGAAGTCAGCGGAAGCGGATGTGCGCGGCGCCCGGGCCGGCCTCAGCGATGGCAGGCCTCACGCTGCGGGCGCCACGATAACGATTCGAGCACCGACCAGCGGACGCGTCTTGAGGGTACTCGAGCCCAGCGAGCGGGTGGTGACGGCCGGCACGCCGGTTCTCGTAATCGGAGATCTGCAGCACCTGGAGGTCATGATGGAGATGTTGTCCTCAGAGGCGGTCAAGGTGAGTGCGGGTATGCCAGCCGCGCTGGAGGGGTGGGGCGGTGAGCAACCCCTGAACGCACGCGTGCGGCTCGTCGAGCCTTACGCCTTCACGAAGGTCTCTGCGTTGGGTGTCGAAGAGAAGCGCACGAGAGTCATTCTGGATTTTGTTGACTCGCCGGTGCCGTTGGGAGACGGATATCGGGTGACCGGACGAATCGTCATCTGGAGTGCCCCGCGTGTACTGAAAGTGCCGGTTGCCGCGCTCTTTCGCTGCGGGTCCGAATGGTGCGTCTTCGTGGTTGACGGAGGCCGGGCACGGCGGCGAGGCGTTCGCATTGCGCATCGAAATGCGGTGGAAGCTGAGGTCGTCTCGGGACTGCAGGAAAATCAGCGCATCGTGAGACACCCCCCGAACGAGTTGGGCGATAACTCGAGGGTGAGCCCCCAAGCCTGACGCTGTTCGTCAGTCCAGTGGTCCGCCCCAAGGTCCAGCTCTGTGTACGGTGTTCCCCTTTCGCGAAGAAAGGCGCGGTCATCGGCTGGCCGGGCCAATAAGGACAGACCTCGCCGGCGGCGTTGTCACAGAGAGGGAACCAAGTCGCAGCAGTTCTCGTCTACTGCGATGATGATTCCGTCTCTTTCGGAAAAAGGCGCGTGCATGAGGACCTCGTGCGAATTGACTTGCCCAGAATGTGGACACAAGTCCACTGAGACGATGCCGACGGACGCATGCATCTATTTTCACGAATGCGCCGGCTGCAAGGTTTTGCTTCGACCGAAAAAGGGCGACTGCTGCGTATTCTGTTCGTACGGCTCTGTTCCCTGCCCGCCGATTCAGGCTTCGCAGGCTTGCTGCAGACCGAATCGCTAGTCAGAAACAAACGGCATGGCACTGTCGTTGTAGAGGCTCATGCTCTTTGCTCCACAAGGGTCTCCCTCATTCGCGCGACGACTACAAGGCCGGATAGGAATGTGAGGCCTGCCACGAGCCAAACGGCCGCCGTCATCCCGAACCGATCCGCTGTGATGCCGGCGAGCAGCGCACCAACGGCATATCCGAGATCGCGCCACAGGCGATACACACCGACGGCGGAAGCGCGCCAGTTCGGGTGGGCAACATCGCCAATCGCCGCAAGCAGAGTGGGATAGACCATGGCGGTGCCGACGCCCAGCAGTACAGCACCCAATCCGAAGCCCATGAAGTCAGTCGTCATGGCTGTGAGGCCGATGCCTGCCGATTGCAGCCACATACCCCAGACGATCAAAACCTTGCGGCCGATGCGATCAGACAGCGCACCGGTGAATATCTGCGCGCAGCCCCATACCGCCGGGTAGATCGCGGCCAGCGTGCCGATCTGCGTTAGGCTCAGGCCCGCTGCTGCGAACACCAGCGGAAACAACCCCCACGCCATTCCGTCGTTCAAGTTGTTCACGAGGCCCGCCTGACTGACGCTGGACAAATTGCGATCGGTCAGCGACGTGCGGCGGAAGATCTCACGCGGCGTAAGGGCTTGTGCCTCGGTGCACGGATGCGCGCGCAACTCGTGTGCGACGTGATGGCGAGTTTCTCGAACGGTGAACGTGGACAGCAGGAATCCAATAGCGACGTAGCCAATGCCAAGATAGAAAGGTTCGGGCCGCAATCCGAAGTGCGCGGCCAGCCATCCCGTCGCCAAGGCGCTCGCGGCGACGGCGACGTAACCTGCAAATTCATTCAATCCCATCGCAAGACCCCGCTGCTTGGGCCCAACGAGGTCGATTTTCATGATGACCGTCATGGACCAGGTGAGTCCCTGGCTCACGCCGAGGAACACGTTCGCCACCACGATCCACTCCCACCGCGGCGCCCACATCAGGAGGAAAGGGACCGGAATCGCCACGAGCCATCCGGCTACCAGTACGTGCTTACGGCCAAAGCGTTCGGACAGGCGTCCCGCGACATAGTTGGTTAGTGCTTTGGTGATCCCAAAGACCACAATGAACGACAGGATGGCCGCCTTTGCGGCAATCTGAAACTCTTGCTCTGCGATTGCGGGCAGGATGCTGCGCTCGAGGCCCACCATCGCACCGACAAAAGTGTTGACGACCACCAGCAGCGAGAACTGGCCCAGGTTCTCCCGGAGGCCGAGACGAATGCCAGCCGTCGCCTCCATGCTGTCAGCCCGGCAGGCCCAGATTGGCTTTCACCATGGCATCCATCTCAGGCGGGCGCGGCGGAATATTGCCCGTCAGATACTCGATGAATTCTGCGCGGTCCATGGATAGAGCAGGATTCCAGCGCTTCTCAAACCCGAGCGTCGAGGACGGCTTGCCCGACAGCCCCGCGCCGCAAGCGCTGCCAGCCTGATGGCCCGGGAAGATCTCGAGATCATCCGGCAATGCGAGCAGCTTCGCATGCAGGCTGTCGAAAAGGATGCCGGCCATCTCACGCTCTTGACCGGCCAAGTCAGGACGGCCGATCGAGCCAACGAATAAGGTGTCGCCCGTGATCACGAACCACGGATCATCGCCGCGGCGATGATCCGTCACGAGCAAGCAGGTGCTGTCAGGGGTGTGGCCTGGTGTGTGGAGGATTTTTATCTTTACATTCCCGACGTCGAGTATCTGGCCGTCCCGCAATGGCTCTATCGCATAATTCACGGTCGTCAGGTCAGATTCATGGAGGCAGTACGGCGCGCCCATCCTCTCAGCTAATGCCCGGCCACCCGAGTAGTGGTCTGCGTGAATGTGCGTATCGATCACGTGGGTGATTGTGACCGCGTTCTTCTTCGCGGCGTCGATAAACCACTCCTCGTCACCCGCCAATACGTCTACGGCAACCGCCTTTCCGTGGCTGGCGCAACCGAAGAAGTATGAGATTGAGGCGTCATCATTCGTGCGCTGCTTGAAGAACATGAGTTGCTCCTGACGAAACACTATGTGCGCGAAAGCTCGCGCCAAGCCCGAATGAGGGCCGTAGCGGCCCGATCTATGCCCTCCGCAGAAGTCCCGCGACCGAGGCTCAGTCGCACCGACCCGAGCGCTTCGCGTTCAGGAATATGCATTGCAAGCAGGACGGATGAAGCCTTCTCGCTACCCTCGTGACAGGCCGATCCTGTAGACGCAGCGACATCAGGTGTCATAGCGAGCAGCGCTGCACCAGAAACACGCGGGAATCGCACGTTGAGTGTGTTGGGTAGGCGCTCCGTTGGGTGGCCGTTCAATGCGACATCAGGTATAGCCTGCGCCAGCCGCACCCAGAGCCCGTCGCGCAACGCACGGACTCGAGCCATTTCGATGTCGAGGTCTCGCTGAGCAATGGCGCACGCGGAACCGAGCGCAACAATGGCGGCGACATTTTCGGTACCCGCCCGTAGTCCCCGCTCGTGGCCCGCACCGCGTATGAGCGGCTCCAGCGCCAGGCCCCGTCGGACGTATAGCGCACCAATCCCCTTGGGCGCGTAGAGCTTCTGGCCGGCAACGGACAGCAGATCGACACCGAGCTTTCGAACATCGACCGATACTTTGCCGACGGACTGCGCCGCGTCGGTGTGAACGAACGCATTTACGAGGCGTGCGCAGCGGACCACATGTTCGATGGGCTGGAGCACACCCGTTTCGCCATTCGAGTGCAGGATCGTGACGAGCGCGGTAGACGGGGTCGTCGCTGCTTCGATTTCAGCAACGCGAGCGCGGCCCTCAGCATCCACCCCTACCCGATGTACTTCCCAACCCTGTTGGGCAAGCCAGTCAACCGGGTGTGCCGTGCCCGGATGCTCGATCGCGGACGTCACGATGCTTCTGCGCGAACTGCGAGCCGCTATCCCTCGGATCGCGAGATTGTTGGCCTCAGTCCCGCCAGAGGTGAAGATGATCTCATCCGGATCGCAGCCGAGGAGGCTCGCCACCTGGCCGCGCGCCTGCTCAACCGCAGCTCGGGTGCGCCGGCCGTAAACGTGCGTGCTCGACGGATTCCCGAAGTGTTCGCGCAAGTACGGCAGCATGGCGTCGACGACTTCTGGCAGGACGGGGGTCGTCGCGTTGTTGTCCAGATAAATAGGGTCGGTGGTCACGAGGTTGTAGTCGCTCAATTTATCCTCGTTGAATGTCATGCGAGGATGCCTTCTCGACGCGCCACCCGCGTGCTCGCCAGTCGCGTACGCCATATTCCATGCGATGAGCGCGGTAACCCGCCTTGCGCAGTAGCTCGACTGCTTCAAGCGCCATCACGCAATAGCGTCCTCGGCAATACGCAACGATCTCGCGACTCTTCGGGAGTTCGCGTAGACGTTTCCTGAGTTCTGGAAGCGGAATCGACCGAGCTCCGGGGAGGTGGGCAGCCTGGTACTCATCTGAAGGACGCACATCCAGAACGATGACCTCGCCGTCTCGGACACGCTGGAGCAGGTCCTCGCCCGATACCGGATCGAGTGCGCCGCGTTGCTGCAGGTAGGCGCGCGTCACTTCACGAATCTCTGCCAACCTGACCTCGGCCAGCTCCTGGGTCAAGTGGAGATATCTCTGCACATCGTCACCGGCGATACGGTACTCCACGAAAAGTCCGCGCTTCTCAGCAATGACGAGTCGCGCCTGATACAAGGCCCGCAGGTGCTGGGATGCGTTGGCGGTACTCAGGGAGGCCAGTCTTGCGAGGGCCTCGACGGTTCGGGGCGCCTCACAAAGCAGATCCAGGAGCTCGAGACGCTTGGGCGCGGACAGCGCTTTGCCAATCCGCGCGACTTGCTCATAGATCGAATCCTTGAAGCGATCAGGGGCTTTCATGTATACAAGTATTCAACTAAATACTTGAATAAGCAATGTCCGTGCCAATTCCTCACTCCAGTTGCGCGGACACGAGAGAGTGCCGTCACGCGCCGGGCCGATCGTCAGGGCCCTCACTGTGTGGTGCCGGAAATTACGTATCGACGGCGGCGCCGGGCAGCGGATCATGATGGTTCCATGCATATGACTGCGCACGAGAAGGTCCAGCATCATGAAGACCGTTCTGGTTCCGACGAGCGGATCGCAGACTGACGAAAGTGTATTCGCTGCCGCGCTGGCTGTAGCTCGATCAGTCCGCGCGCACATGGAGTTCTATCATTTGCGGCTCGATCCATGTGAAGCCGCGCTGCAGGACCCCCATGCGCAGTTCTGCGCTGGTCCCGCTATCTCCGACACCCTGTCCTTCCTGGAGAAGCGCGACAAGACGGTTTCGGCCGATGCAGTCCGTCACTTCATGGACTTCTGCGAACGGCACGTAATTCCAGTCTTGGAGAAACCGACCGCCGGGGAGGACGTGTCCGCTCAGTGGCTCGAGGAAACGAACGACGCCCGAGAGCGGTTGTTGCTCCATGCGAGGCACAGTGACATCACTGTGCTCGGGCGCAAACATACAATTGACTACATGCCGGGAAACTTGATCGAGACACTGCTGAAGAAATCGGGGCGCCCCATTGTCATCGCTCCCGACACCGCAACATCGCGCCCGATACAGACTGTTGTGGTCGGCTGGAAGGAGACGGCTGAATGTGCTCGTGCGCTGACAACTGCCATGCCGTTACTGACGCGGGCCCGTCGGGTAGTACTGGCTAACGTCGTGGAAGACCGCAACGAATCTTACGTCGACCTGACGGACTTGGTACGCCAGCTCACTTGGAACGGTGTTGTCGCGGAGGCGCGAATTCTCTCCGACGCCGAGAAGTCCGTCGCTCAGCAGCTTGTGGATGCCGCCCGGCAAGCCGGGGCCGATCTGCTGGTCGTAGGCGGCTTTGGGCACAATTCATTCCGCGAGCAGGTTTTCGGCGGAGTTACGCGTGAGCTCGTAGATGCCGCAGAGCTGCCCGTGTTCCTAATGCACTGACAGGCAAGGCGGCGCAGCGCAGGGCTTGAGGTGGAAGTGGACGCTGGGCTGGAGGTCACCAACAGTCGTGCAGACCATCGTGGTAATTGCGGATTGAGCCACCATCCCCACCCTGTCAGCCTGTTCCTGCCCGGAAGAAGCTGATTTCTGTGCAACCTGTCAACTCAACTCCGCCCGCAGTCCCTGTTGGGGACGCTGTCGCAAACGTTGCGGCGGGCCAAGGACTCATATGAACGCAAAAATCTCCCCTCCCAATATCGGTCAGTGGTACATCCGCCTGGACAAGGGCGAATCATTTCTGGTGACCGGATACGATGACCGTACTCGTTCCATCGAGATTCAATCCTTCGATGGGGATCTTGACGAGATCGACGCAGACATGTGGGCAGGCTTGCCCGTTGCGCCCACTGAGCCACCTGAGGACTGGACGGGTCCGGTCGATGATGTCGTTGTCGATGATCTTGGTTATTCCGAGACGGCCATGAAAGCCTCGGACTGGGAAGCGCCGTTACAACCGCTGCAGGTGAGCGGGGAGGACTGGGAAAGCACGGCCGAGGATGGCGAGAATTCGCTGCAGGTTCAAGCGACGCCGGACGCAGATCTCAGCGTGGACTGCGCAGTCGCCAGGGACCAAGTGCGCAACACCGCTGCGACTACTGGGAAGTTACCGTGAAACCGCATACACGCCATCTGACCTTCGCCATCTTCATCGGGATCATCCTGTTGATCATCGCCACGGTTCTCGGCAGTACCCTCGGATGAACCCGGGACTCGCTGCCTCGTGGTCCACGAGGGCTGGTTAGCAGGCATGAAGTTCAATCTCGTAGTGGCCGTCGTCGGTGTTCCGAGCGATTGGGGAGGCGCCTCGATCGGCTTCATGACAGTGGCAGCCGGGCCTGGGCGGCTTGGCGAATGACGGAATGGAGCCGATGTGAGCGCGCTCAGAAGATCGGCCAACGTCTCCGCCTTGCCGAGCGTCTCATCCGGCAAGTCCACTTCAAAACTCCGCTCGAGCCGCTGCAGCAACTCGACGCGCGCGAGACTGTCGAATCCCAGGTCACGCTCGAGATGGCTATGGAGACTCAGAGCGTCCGGGTCCGGTGGTGAATGATGCAACTCCTGGTAGAGAGCACTCACGACTGTCAGGAGCGCCTCGTCTGATACCTGAAGGTTCGGTAACGGGTGCGGGGTCGTGTCGGCGGTTCGTTGCATTTGGTGTCCACGGCAATGAATGGTGCAACTCCCTTGCCGCGCATCGCTCATGAGATCACATGAACTGTGCTCGCCTGCGGGCCCTGATCCCCGGCTTCCTCCGCAAAGCGCACATCGGTCCCTGTTGTCAGGTCCTTAAAGCGGGCGCCAACCACGCTGTTACGATGGAAGTAGATGAGGCGTCCGTCCTCGGTTTCGATTCGACCTGAACCGCGCTCGGTGTTGAGTTCACATATCCGTCCATGCGCAGGTTCTGCGTGACTCTTGACATCTCCACGCCGCTTACGCTCGTAATCCTCGATCTTGCGCCGAACCGCGTTGAATGCATCACGCAGCGCGACGTAGGGATCCTCATGGGCGTGGTCGGCTGGATGAGCGTGTCGGACCGCGATCACCGTACCGGGAAGAGTGATGTCGATGTGGAAGTCATACAGAGCTCCCTGGTGCTTATGATGAGAGGGGGGCTGCACGATGACATGACAATGCATGATCTGGCCGCTGAACTTATCGAGCCTCGAGGCGAGCTCGCGTATGCGAGTTTCAAGCGCGGGCGAGGGATCCATATGGCGGAACGTGATCTGTAGTGGAAGCTTCATTGGCGTCTCCCGCTTTACTAACAGGGTATCTCATCGCAGGCGATCGAGAACGCGCTCCGCGGTATTGCCCATGAAGCGTCCGCTTGGAGTTCTGACATCAACCCACAATGGTCGATTCAGGCATGCGTGCGGTTCAGGCGCAATGAGTATCAGTCCTGATGTCTCTGCTGCATGCGGATGTGCTAATCATGCATGGTTGCCAAAAGGAGCTGCGCGCAAATAGTCCGCCGCTCCCGCACTGCCACCAGCGACTTGACAACCGGGACGCAGCTAAGTGCTGCATAGGAGAGGGAGGATGAGTAAATCACCGAGCCGCAAGCCGCGCCGTCGGAAGAACCGTGTCGCACCGCCCGAAAGCACAACCGATGCCATCATCGAGACGCAAGACGAGCAATCTGCGGAGCAAAGCCCGGAGTTCATTGAGCACGATGAACGTCATGCACTGGTCCGCGAACGCGCCTACTACCTCGCCGAGCAGCGAGGTTTCGAGCCCGGTCACGAGGTCAATGATTGGCTGGCGGCCGAGAGGGACGTCGAGCGCTCGGGGGTCTCAAATGCAGATGAAGAAGGTCCGACTCCGTGCGGAGACTGAAGTCAACTCTCCCATGCAACGATCGCGAATGTTGTCAAAGTGTCGATGACGAGGCTGTCAATCGTGAGCGTTGGCAGTCCAGGTAGCGCTTGGCGGCTGATCACGATTCTCACTGGGTAATGTGATTCGGCGGATCCTCACAGGAGAGCATCCGCGCTGTCCGATGTCGTACGGCTGCTTCTCTCTTGTCTGGATCAGGCGCACGCGCATAAGTGCAAGCAGCGCCCGAACAGCGCGTGGCGCGAATTCGCGCCACTCGAGCGCGATCCCACGTTCAGTGCTGCGTACGACGTAAGGCGGGACCCGGTGCAGTCTCGTTCTCGAATGCGTCAAGTTGAACTCGACAGCTACGCAACACCGTGTCGAAATGGAAGAAGCTCACGCATCGGCTCAGGCGACGAGCAACTCTTCGAGCAGCGTCAACAATTCATCGCTCCTGACCGGTTTGCTCGCCAACCGAAGATGCGGATCGCGGGGCAGCACCCTGATGGCTGAAGAGGTGTCGCCGGTGATCAGCACGGCCTTTAAGTTCTTGTCGAAGGTTTCTCGTAAGGATGCGATCACTTGGATACCGGTTTCGCCGTTGCTCAGGTGATAATCTGTTATCAAAAGGTCGATCGCTTCCGCTTCGCGCGCCTTGCGCAAGGCTTCGTCCAGCGAGCCGACCGCCGTCACGCGATAGCCCTCCACTTTCAGCAGCATGCGCGTTGCGTCCCGTACAGCCGGATCGTCCTCGACGAGGAGGATCCGGGGACGGCCTGCCGGCCGCTCGTGCAACACTGGCCTCATCGAATCCGGGCACACCGCTGCGGTCGGTCCGTGGCTCGCGGGCAACACAAGCGAGAAGACTGAGCCCTTGCCCGGCTCCGAGCGCACATCGAGCCTTAGATTGAGCAGCTTGACTACACGCTGCACGATGCTCAATCCCAGACCATATCCGTCACGCGAGCTGTTGGTCGGGATCGCGCGGTCTTTCCGCGAGGGAGGATGAACAGCGCGACATCGAGGCCTAGTCAGAACTCCCTATAGCCGACTCACCGGCAGCCATACATACTGCTCAAGTGAGTCTGTTGGGGGATACGAAATGAATGAAAACGACAATAGTGGCAATTCGACCGGCGCCCGTGACACCGCCATCTGCGCGCGCATTCTGGACGACACGATCACCGGCTTGGCCGCACGTTTTGGCGTGGCCCCCGTCGTGGCCGCGCTGACCGAGATCGTAGGTTGTCACGCCTGCGTCACCACTCCTTTGCGGAGTGGCAGCATGCGAGAGTTGATCGAAAGGATGGGCAGGACGGGTCCCGTCGACGAGCCTAGCGGCTGATTGGACTATTCTCGGGGTATCCAACAGACTGTGCGAATAATACACGCTGTTCCGGTCGCAAACCCAGTCTGCGCGCCAAGTCGGTCCGGTGGCAATTATGGAACCATGCAGCGAGCCCTCGCGCCGCCGCGTACAAGTACACGTTGCCTGCAATGATCCCCGTGTCGACGTAGTAATAAGCTTTCTGAACCTCGAACTCCAGCATCGCTGGTTCGAGAAATTCGGCCGCATGCGCCAGCCGCTCGAGATCGGCGACGAAGATCAATTGTACGGGGGCTTTGGCATTGACGCCTCGCTGCCCGGGAGTCAGAGCCCCGAGCCGGAGATCTTGCGGGAGAATAGCCGTAAGCCGATTGTTGATGGCGTCATATAAATACACGCCCGATTCGAGCGCAACGTAGAGGTCGATTTCCTGAGAGTTGCTGGCCGAAGCGGAAGTTTTGCCTGGTATCCCTAAAGGGCCCGTCTCGCGATTTACGCCACAGGCGGCCCACAACAGATTGGCGAGATCCTGTATGGGTAACGGTGCGCTAGCGATCTCGCGCGTGGTTTTGCGCCGGGTCAGTGCCGTGAAAACAGAGGTGGTCCCATTCTCCGCCGGCTTTGGGAGGTGGATGACCCGCTCGTTTGGTAGTTCGTGAGTCACTCAAGGCACTGCTTCGTGGCCATTGCGATCTCCGCATCATGAACTTTCAAGTTCATCCTCGGGCGTTCGTGGTTGCTCTGCTATAAGGGATTGCACGCATCTGCGGCGCCCGCGCAGGCGTTTCCAACGCCGGGCACCCTTTTGAAGAGTAAGTATTAACCCGGATTTGAGCTCGCATGCCGACGTGTAGCCTCGAGTCTGTCGTGCGGAGTATCGAATGATGAATCGAGTGGCAATCGCGGCATCGTTATGCCTGCTAGGCTTGTTGCCCCAAGCGGCACATCCAGTATCAAACCAGCGGCAGGAATTTCTTGAGGCTTTGCGCAGCACGCCGAATCTGGATCGAGGCGCCGAGCTTTTTGATACATGCGCCGCTTGCCACGGCCCCTCCGGCGCGGGGACGCGCGATGGCGCCATACCGCGAATTGCAGGACAGCACTACGCGGTTGTGGTGAAGCAGCTGGTGGACTATCGTCACGCTCGGCGTTGGGACCCGCGGATGGAGCACTTCGCCGATCAGCATCATCTCGTCGACGCCCAAGCCGTGCGAGATGTCGCCGAATACATCCAACACCTTGAGATCTCCTCGACACCAGGCATCGGCACAGGGGAGCTCACCGAGCATGGCCGCGGCGTGTACGCGGACCGATGTCAGTCCTGCCACGGCACGGCTGGCGAAGGCAATGCCAAGACTCTGGCTCCCCGGATCGCCGGCCAACATTATGAATACTTGCGCAGGCAGTTTTACGACGCGGTCGAAGGGCGCCGCCCGAACTTCTCCCCCAGGCATGTTCGACTGTTTGCCGGTCTGGAGCGTGATGACATTGTCGGATTGGCGGATTACCTGTCACGCATGGCGCCGGTGAGTAATCCGGCTCGATGACGGGGCGCCACGTTTCGTGCGGGGCAAGAGTCGTAGCAGTCGTCTCATTGGGCGATGACGTGGGACAGGGTGCCGCGTGCCCGTCGTGGTCGTGTCAATTATATTTGTACTCGCTCGCAGTCAGTCGGAATGTGCGTGTCCCAACCGAGCTTGTCCTTGATCCGCGCCGCTAGTGCATCCGAGGCACGCGGCTCACCGTGAACGAGGAAAAAGTGCTGCGGCGGTACGCGAAAATGCGAAAGCCATTGCATCAGCGCAGATTGGTCTGCATGAGCGGAAAATCCACCCAGCGTTGCAATGTGCGCACGTACTGGAATGTCCTCTCCGAACAGCCGGACGCTTCGGGCGCCATCAACGAGTAGCCGGCCGAGAGTTCCTGCTGCCTGAAAGCCGATGATCAAGACCGTCGTGTGAGGATTTGACAGCCGACGTCGCAAATGATGGCGAATGCGGCCACCGTCGCACATTCCACTGGCGGCAACGATGATGGCCCCTGACTCGATTCGATTGAGTGACATGGAATCCTGCGCACTTGCGGTGATCTTGAGGTGCACGGCGGGCGTATGCGCGGGAGCTTCGACCGCAAGACGCCGCGCTTCATCGTCGAACAACTCGAAGTGGCGTGCTGTGATTGCGGTGACTTCCGCAGCCATCGGGGAATCGAGGAATACGGTCAGGTCGCCCAATCGACCCTCGCGTGTCAGGCGATTGAGGTAATAGAGAAATTCCTGGGTACGACCGACGGCGAACGCGGGAACGAGCACCACGCCCGCAGTCAATGCTGAGTTCAGTACGGCGGTCAGCTCATCGAGCGTGGCTGCCAAAGACCTGTGATCACGGTCTCCATAAGTCGACTCGAGTAACAGTACGTCGGCGTCATTGATGATGGCAGGGTCTCGAAGTATCGGGCGCCCAGGTTGGCCAAGGTCACCCGAGACGACCACTTTGCGCGTGATATTACCTTCGCTGAGCGATAACTCGATGATCGAGGATCCGAGTATGTGGCCGGCTTCCCGAAGGCACACTTGGACGCCCGGGGCCAGCCCGACCGACAGGTCATAGGGAAGGGGCTGTATCTGTTTCAACACTGCCCTGACTTCATCGATGGTATAGGCCGCCACGTATTCTCGACCGCGACGCGCGGCACGATCGGCATCGACCTGTTGAAGATGTGCGCTGTCCGGCAGCAAGACCGACAGCAGGTCGCGCGTCGCCGCGGTTGAATAGATGGGCCCGACAAATCCCTGCGCTGCCAGACGAGGGAGCAGGCCGCTGTGATCGAGATGAGCGTGCGTCAGAATGACGAAATCGATCTCCCGGGGATCGAAACGGAACGGTACGGTGTTGCGTGCGCGCGTGCTGGCAGGGCCCTGGAACATCCCGCAGTCCACCAGGAAGCGGGCCCGTGTGGTCTCAAACAGGAAGCAGGAACCCGTTACCTGTTGAGCGGCTCCATGAAATGTAACGTACATTGATCGATCTCTTCACGCGCCGAAGTGCGAATGGGCAAAGGCCGGCGTTGACTCGAGTGTTTCGGGTTCCAGGCGCGCTTGCATAATCCGCAGGGCCTCTGCAGGACTGTCGGCAAACTCGAACAGCTCGAGGTCTTCAGTGCCGATCATGCCGTGCCGGACCAGGGCTTTGAAATTGAGCACCTCGTTCCAATAGTCGGAGCCATACAGAATTACCGGTATGGAACGCGACAATTTACGCGTCTGGGCCAGAGTCAGGATCTCTGTGAGCTCATCGAGTGTGCCGAAACCGCCGGGGAAAGCCACGAGAGCGCGCGCCAAATGAGCGAACCAAAGCTTGCGCATGAAGAAATAGTGAAACTCAAACAGCAGCTCACGCGTGACGTAGGGGTTCGGGCGTTGCTGGTGCGGTAGACTCATATTCAACCCGATCGTTTTTCCACCCGCGTCTGAGGCACCCCGATTGGCGGCTTCCATGATGCCCCCGCCTCCGCCAGAGCAGATGACATACCGATGCGTGTGCGAGGGCAATGATTTGGACCACTGTGTGATTAGACGCGCCAGTTCGCGGGCCTCCGTGTAGTAGCGTCCCAGAGGGCCGTCGGCGGCTAAGCGGGCCGAGCCGAAGAAGACGATTGTGTCATGGACACCCGCATTCCGAAAACGGGCCATGGGCTCGATATATTCCGCGAGAATGCGCAGTTGGCGAGCCTCGTTGCTCTCCAGGAATTCAGCTCTCTCGTAGGCGAGTTGCGGGTGCGTTGCAGGGTCCGTCATTGTCCTTTCCTCACGAGCTCATTCATACCGCAGCGCCTCAATGGGATCGAATGCGGCGGCTTTGCGGGCTGGATAGTATCCGAAGAAGATGCCCACAGCCGCCGAGAAGACGAATCCCCCGGCTATCGCGGGGGCGGAGATCACAATCGGCCACTTCGCGACAGCGGATATGGCTTCCGAAGCCGCGACACCCATGATGATGCCGGCAATTCCGCCACTGACGCTCAGGAACACCGCCTCGGCCAGGAATTGGAGCAGAACCTGTAAGCGCCGTGCGCCCAACGCCATGCGCAGTCCGATCTCGCGCGTCCTCTCGGTGACGGAGACCAGCAGGATGTTCATGATTCCGATGCCTCCAACCAGGAGCGATATCGACGCGACTGTTGCGAGCAACACTGCCATTACATGGCTGCTTCCCTCGGCGGCGCTCGCGATCTGACTCAGGTTTCGAACATTGAAATCGGCTGTATCACCCATTTTGATTCGATGTCGCGTCCGCAGGGTATTGATAACCTGATCCATGGCAGGCCCGACCTGTGCGGCATTCACGGCCTGAACATAGATCAGATTGACAAAGCCCGTGATTCGCGGCTGGATGCCGAAGGGATTGGCCAAAGGCGGATAGGTAGAGTTGCTCGCAAGAGACTGGCTTGGAGCGGCCACCCCCAGCACCTTGAGTTCGGCGGTGCTGAACGGAATGGTAATCAGATCGTCCTGATCCTGGCCGCTGGATGATTGGCCTTTCGCCCCGTAGAGGCCAATGACGCGTAGCGGGATGCCCTTGACGAAGATCATCGCGCCGATCGGATTCTCGTTCGGACTGAAGAGTTGGTGATACACCGTCTGGCCAATCACGGCGACGAACCTCGCGCGCGCAAGATCGTCCGCGTCGAAAACTCTACCGAGCGCAACGTGCCAATTGGCAATGGAGCTGTAGCTCAGCGTAACGCCCTGGATACTCGTGGTCCAATTTTGATTACCGTATTGAACCTGCCCGAGCTGGCGGATGAGATATCCCACTTCTGCGACGGCCGGATTGTCACGGAGAAGCGCTTCGGCGTCGGATACGGTCAGGGTTGAAGCACTGCCAGATCCCGCCCGCACGCCCCCAGTCGTCGTCGCGCCGGGAAGGACGACCAGCATGTTGGTTCCGAGACTCTGAATCTGTTGCTTTACCGCTGCGTTGGCGCCTTGTCCGACAGCCACCATGGCAATCAATGCCGCCACACCAATGAAGACGCCAAGCATCGTCAGAGCAGAGCGAAGCTTGTTTCGACCAATTGCTTGTGCGGCCGCGCCGAGGATCATGCGTGCAAACGCCCACGCGTGGCTAGCGCGTCGCTGGTATCGCATTTCGGTCTTCGGAGCGCCTGTTCTCGGGGTGTGATCTTCCCGGTCGCGAGTAACCTTCCGCTCGTCCGAAAGGACCATCCCGTCACGCATCGTGATAAGACGATCCGCGTAAGCAGCAATGTCGGATTCGTGTGTCACGATGATTATCGTCACTCCGCGCTCGCGATTGAGCGCGACAAGAGTGTCCATGATTTCGTGTGACGTCCGTGTGTCGAGATTGCCTGTAGGCTCATCCGCCAATAGGAGGACGGGAGAGTTGATCAAGGCTCGGGCGATGGCGACGCGCTGCTGCTGGCCACCGGACAGTTGCCCGGGAGTATTGCGTTCGCGATCGCCAAGACCGAGTGTATTCAGCGCCGCGCGTGCGCGGTCACGCCGATCGCTGGCGCTGATCGGGTCATCCGGGTTGTAGAAGAGGGGTAGTGCGACGTTTTCGAGCGCGCTGGTGCGGGCCAGCAGATTGAAGCTCTGAAAGACGAATCCCAGACGTTTGCTCCGGATCCGGGCGAGCTGTGGCTCTCCCAACGTAGCGACGTCCATGCCTTCCAACCGGTACGTTCCGCTGCTCGGTCGATCGAGACAACCCAGGATTGCCATGAGAGTCGACTTGCCGGAACCCGAGGCACCCATGATTGCAATGAGCTCGCCGCGTTCGACGACTAGATTGACGTCACGAAGCGCCCGTACGTCGACATCTCCCACGTGGTAGGTGCGAGTCAGATGTGTAGCATCTATGACAACATCAGACATTGGGTAGTTAAGCTTCTCGGCCTCAAAACCGAGGTGCGCGCGGTACGCCCTGCCCCGGGCTTTGCGCCACCGCACCGGTACCCGAGGAGTGCTCCGCGACGATGACTTGATCGTCCGGCTTCAGGTCACCGCGAATAATCTCAGCGTACGACTCGTCATTCAGGCCGATGGTGACCGGAACCGCTAACGGCTTACCGTCTCGCAGGAGCCAGATCTCGGTTGGGCTCTCGTGGTCGTGTGCACGCTCGGTCGCTCCAGCGGGCATGTAGCGAAGAGCCGGCCCCGGAACTCGGAGGACATTCTCGTGCGACCGAGTGATGATGCGCGTTGCAGCCGTCATTCCCGGCTTTAACAACAGTTTGGGGTTGTCCACTGCGACCACGACATCGTAGGTGACCACGTTCTGTACGGTTTGCGGAGCTTGCCGTACCTGTACTACGTGACCATTGAAGACGCGATCAGGAAATGCTTCGACGGTGAAGTAGGCTTGGTCACCCTCGAGGATATCCCCGATGTCTGACTCGCTAACACTGGAGTCAACCTGCATTTGAGTGAGATCAGCAGCAATGATGAACAGGGTGGGTGTCTGAAAACTCGCCGCTACAGTCTGCCCCTGCGTTATGTTGCGCGAGACAACCGTGCCATCCACCGGAGAGACGATATCCGTGTATCCGAGGTTCACTTTGGCTGCTTCCAGGGCCGCCTCGCGTCCTGCGATCGTCGCCTTGTCGAGCGTTATCTCGGCGAGAGCTTGCTGGTAGCCGTTCTCGTCCGTGTCGACCGTTTCTTTTGAGACTGAGTCCAGCGGTAACAACTGGCGGTCACGCTCATAGGTGATTTTTGCCAGTACCAGATTGGCCTGATCCTTCTGGAGCTGCGCGCGACTCATCGCCAAGTTGGCCGATGCCTGGTCAACCGCAGTCTGATAGGGGCGGGGATCGATCTTCGCACACAGCTGATTCTTGCGGACTCGAGTATTGAAGTCACAGAGAAGCTCTCGGATGACGCCCGACACGTAGGTTCCGACCTGCACGGTCACTACAGGATTAACGGTACCCGTTGCGGTGACGTAGGGAGCTACTGTGCCGCGTGTCACAGGCACCGTGACATAGGTTATTTGGGTATGCGCGCGCAGATGAGACCACAGGGCAGCCGCTCCTGCGAGCGAACAGAGGAAGAACACAATTAGGATTCCCGGGCGAGCGAAGAAGCGTCGGCGTACACGAACCTCTTCCGCGAGATCGCTGGTGCCTGTGGGAGTCAGCGGCGGAATGAGAACTTGAGTGTCCATACCTAGGCCCGATTGTGCAGGGAGGGTCGTGTCTGCACACTCCGGCACAACCACAGGGGACTACGCGATTGTGCGTACACGGCGCAACACCTATGTGCGCAGCAGCGCTTCAGCTGCGCGGCATTTCTCGCGCCGCTGGCGAATAGGGATATCTACCTACCATGGCGCGATTCCTACGACTTCTTTGGGCCGCGATGACATGGAATCGTTACCTCTCACAGCAAGGCCCGGGCCTGCAAGAGGCGAGATTCACACATGCAAAAACTGCAGGCCGTCGCATCGCTTGGACAGCGCAGACTGATGTTGCCAGGGTGGGTCAAGGCGGCTCTGTCAGCCAATGATCGTCTGAAGGTCTACCTCACGGTTCTGCAAGCCGCCGCTTTGCACGCGCGCAATTCAAATCGCGAGCTGCCCGATCTGGCCAAGGAGATCGCGGCAGCCGGCTTGAATGCCGCGTGGCTCCAGGACATCGCAGCCGCCGCCCGGCAGTCCGACGAGGACCTCCTGGTTCCTGACATGCCGCAATTCATGAAGTGCTTCATTGAGGACCTGGCGACAATGGCGCGTCCGGTTCTTGAGACTACGACGCCCGGCGCGGCGCTTCATTCCCGCGTACAGCATTGGCTCGACTGGCTCGGCAATCTGCCCCCGGATCGACTGACCGGCCAGCAGATCGAAGCTCTCACACACGGGCGTCGCGGCGGAGCCGACAGCCTGCATCTGCTCGTGATGGATCTGCACAAGCAAATCAACCAGCTGGCGGGAGAGCTGGCCACTGAGGTGATCGATGGAGCCAATGTGTGGGAGCTGCAACCTGCGGATCGTGCGCGCGTGGCTGCGTTCATGCGCGGATTGAACCGAACCGCGCCGCTGAAGTTCGATCATCCCGGCTTGGACACGGCCGCGACCCGGGATGGCGAGCGGCTGCTACTGCAGAACGACATCGGTACAAACGATGCGCACGTGCTGGTGATTCAAGTGACTGCGCGGGAGATTACGCTCACGTATTCCGATCTGCACCGGAAACGGCTGAAGTTCTTTCAGGATCTGCTGGCGCCGTTTGGAGCGAAATGGTCCGGACTGGAATCTCGCGCTAGCGCGGAACTTAACAAGGGTGAGGCCTATTCCGTGGCCACAGCGCGGTTTGAGTGCGCGGATGATCGTGCACTGGATGCTGTGCTGGAAGGTGTTGGTTCGCGCATCGTATTTCTGATTGATTGGAACCACGCGCGCAAGAGACTGCATGCGTTCGTAGCCAAGCAAGACGCAATCGCCGTGCTTGCGGAGGCGGCCCGGCTCGACATCGGTCACCGCGCTTGGGTGCAGGTTGGTGGCGAGCGCTTGATCTTCGCTGCAATGCAGGCGGCAGGCGAGGGCGCGTTTCGGATTGGAGAGCGGCTCGATGAAGTCATAGGTGCAGCGGATGCGCGCGCCTTTCTGGTCTCGGTCATGAGGCTGGCTTGCGACGGGCTGCGCGCTGGACAGCCACCAGCCCTGGTTGCCGATGAGACACGCATGCTGCTTGCGCGACATGTGCGCCATCGAACCAATGAGTTTGACCTGTTGACCGAGCATGTTTCGTACTGTCATGCGCTCGCTCAAGCCGTCAGCGATGGCCTGACTCACGGAGTCGAAAGCTCCTCCAAGGCCGCCCAGGAACTTGCGGCTCGCGCAAAGGTGTGGGAACGCAAGGCCGATCACCTCGTCATGCAAGCCCGCGATCAGGCGGAGCGGCGGCCGCGATGGCGACCCGTTGCAAGGCTCGTGGAGAAGTTTGACGATGTCGCGGACGTGTTAGAGGAAGCTGCCTTCCTGATCAGTCTGATCGCCGACGATCACTTGAAGGGTTGGAATGCTGAGGTGCGGGAGATGCTGACCCGTTTGGCCGCTACCGTGCTGCAGGCAATGCAGGATCATGTCAAGGCGGTGGCAATTGCCCGCACGCTCGGTTCGGATAGCGAAACGGTCGACAATGACGCATTTCTCGCGGCGACGTGGCAGGTGCTGCAGGCCGAACGGCGGTGCGACACAATGCTACGAGACGCACGCAAGATCATCCTTGGGGCAATACACGACGCGCCGTCTCTGATGCTCGCCAACGATCTCGCCTCCGCGCTTGAGGGAGCTTCTGATAGGTTGCTGGCAGCTGCCTATGCGTTGCGGGATGTAGCATTCGACAAGACTGGAGTGTCAGCATGAAGGCGCAAGGGATAGTCAAACTATCTGTTGCTGCTTCGCGCGAGCAAGCGGATGCCGCATTGCCTCCCGAAGTCTATCTGATAGCATGCGGTCCGCGGGTGGCAAAGTCCGCTCAACCCTCGGCACAGTCCATGGGTTTCAAAGCCTGGAACCTGTTGCGCATGGCGCAACTGTCTCTGCCGGTGCCCCCGGCATTCGTGCTCGGCACGCGCTACTGCACGGATCCAGCTGCACGCGAGGTGGGAACCAGTCCCACTGTGTGGGCCCCCGGGCTGCATGCATTGGAGCGTGCGACCGGGTTGACTTTTGGCGATGCCCGCAGAGCCTTGCTCCTCTCCGTTCGTTCCGGCGCGCCGGTATCGATGCCTGGAATGATGGAAACGATTCTGAACGTCGGGCTGTGTGACTCGACGATTGGTGGCATTTTGCGTCAAAGCGGTAATCCGCGCCTGGTTTGGGATGCATATCGGCGGCTGGTGGCGACATACGGCGAGGTTGTAGCGGGTGTATCCACGCAGCCCTTTGAGGAGGCCACCGCGGAGTTGGTTGGTGCGCGCGAAGAACGCGAGCTCGACTTTGCGGATCTGCGTGAACTCACGCACCGCCTGCTCGAGGTTTACGCCATGGCGGCCGGAAGACCCTTCCCACAAGACCCGCAGTTGCAGCTTGCCGGTGCAATTGAGGCGGTTTTTGCATCCTGGCAATCAAACAAGGCATGCGCCTACAGGCGTATGAACAGCATTGCGGATGCCGTGGGGACCGCGGTGACGGTACAGAGTATGGTGTTCGGTAACGCCGGTGGGCGGTCAGGAGCTGGTGTTGGATTCACCCGCGATCCGGCGACCGGCGAGCCAGCGTTGTGGGTGGACTTCCTGTTCAATGCGCAGGGAGAGGATGTGGTGTCCGGGCGGCGCAGTGCCCACGGACACGATGAATTGGAGGCAGTCCTGCCGACCGTCTGGCTGGAGCTGAAGGGCGCGGCGCAGCAGCTTGAACGGACATTCGCAGACATGCAGGACTTCGAGTTCACGGTTCAGGAGGGACGTCTTTTTATCCTGCAGGCACGTGGCGGCAAGCGTACGCCGCAGGCTGCTGCCCGCATCGCCCTCGACATGCTTGACGAGGGGCTGATCTCGGCCGATGTAGCCCGGGAGCGCACCGCTGGGTTAAACCGTGAGACGCTGGCTCGAACTCGCATCGTTGCTCAGAATGGTCAGGAGCTCACCCCACTTGCCAGGGCTGCCACGGCCAGTAGTGGCGTAGCTGTCGGTGAGATAGCGCTTGATGAGGCGCGGGCCGTCGCCCGATCCGCGGCGGGCGTGAAGGTGGTGTTAGTGCGTCGCGATGCTGAGACCAGTGATATTACGGCACTGCAGTCCGCAGCGGGTTTGCTGACACAACACGGTGCCCGTACATCTCATGCGGCGGTAGTGGCGCGTCAGCTGGGAAAGGTTTGTCTCGTCGGTTGTGCACAGCTGCGAATCCACGACACTGCACGCACCATCGAGGTTGGCGACACGACGCTGCGCGAAGGGGATCTGATTTCTCTCGATGGCAACGGGGGTTCGATCTATGCTGGGGCCGCCCAGACCGAGATCGATTACCCGGGCCCACTTCTGGAGCGATTGGAATCACTCAGACGGTGTGGCTGAAGGCTGCGCATGACGCGTGAGCTTTGGCGTTCAGGCAGGTGGATGCGCGCGCGACCCGAAACCGATCTGTTGCTGCTGCACGCGCCGAGCGTGTACGACTTCCGACAGCACTCAATTCTGTATGGACCGGTGAGCGACATGGTGCCTTCGTCCACCGTGTTCGAGATGTATCCGATCGGATTTCTCACCATCCTGAGCTATCTGCACGAACAGGGGATGCAGGTGCGAATCGTGAACCTCGCCCTGCGAATGATCAACGACCAACGGTTCGACGTGCGCACTTTCCTGGCACGGCTGAATGTCCGGGCCATTGGAATCGATCTGCACTGGATGCCCCACGCACACGGTGCGCTCGAGGTTGCGCGGATCGCCAAGGAGGTGCACCCCACTGTTCCGGTGATCATGGGCGGACTGTCGTCCACTTATTTTCACCGCGAGCTGATTGAATACCCGCAAGTTGACTTCGTTCTGCGGGGCGACAGCACAGAGCCGCCGCTCCATCAGCTTCTGACGAGCCTTCGCACGGGGGGCTCGCTTGCGCGCGTACCCAACCTGACCTGGAAGGAAGGCGGTGAGGTCAGGGTCAATCCCCTTTCGTTTGTCCCGGAGTCGCTCGATTACGTCGACATCCGGCCTGAGCTGCTCATCGAGATGGTCGTGCGCTATCGTGACCTGGCGAGCGTGCTTCCCTTCAACGGCTGGTGGCGCAACCCGGTCACCATGGTCCTGCCGGTGAAAGGGTGTGCCTATGAGTGTGTCACCTGTGGGAGCTCACATACCACTTGCTTGCATCTGACGAAGCGCAGCAAGCCGGTCTTTCGCAGCCCTGACAGCCTGGTCGCCAACATGCGTACGATCAGCCGCGTGTCGCGCGGACCCATTGTGCTTCCGGGCGATCTGCTCCAAGCGGGAGAGGGGTACGCCGCGGCAGTCCTCGAGCGGCTACGCGAGGCGGACATGCCGAACGAAATCATGTTCGAGCTCTTTGATCTTCCACCGCCGGGGCTGCTGCGCAAGATCGACGCTTGCGTGCGCAACTGGAGCTTCGAAATCAGTCCCGAGAGTCATGATCACGCGGTCCGGATCGCCCAGGAAGGCGAGCCGGGCTACGACAACGCGCAGTTCGAGAGCTTTCTGCGCGAGGCGCTGACACTTCGCTGCCATCGCATCGACATCTTTTTCATGATTGGCTTGCCACAGCAGACGTACGACTCGGTCCAGCAGACCGTGGATTACTGCGAGCGGCTGTTCAAGCTCGCGGACCGCCGGCTCAGTTGTTTCATCTCACCGATGGGACCGTTCGTGGACCCCGGCAGCCGGATTTTCGAGCAGCCGGAGCGATTCGGCTATCGCCTGTTTGCACGCACTCTCGAAGAGCATCGTCGGCTGCTGGTGCAACCGAGCTGGGAGCAGGTACTCAACTATGATACGCAGTGGATGTCGCGCGCCCAGCTCGTCGATGCCACTTACGATGCGGCCGAGAGACTCAACGAGCTCAAGTGCCGTTATGGCCGCATTTCACCCCGACGGGCGCGCGCGGTGTCGAAGCAAATCGGCGCGGCGCGGCAGCTGCGCGCCCGCCTGCAGGAGTTGGGTCATGAAACCGGCAATGCGGCCGCCGAGCAGCTGAAGGGCGAGATTTCGCGTTTCAGCAGCTCGACCGTCTGCGACAAGCGTGAGCTCATGTGGCCGCGGCACCTGGTCAATTTTCATCCGCTCGCGATCATGCGCGCCGCCTGGGCCGGGCTGCGTCGTTGAATCGGAGCTCGAGCGGCTCCCGTCAGACAATCTTGACCCGAAACAACTCTTCACCCTGCGGATCCGTGATGTGCACTGCGCAAGCGAGGCAGGGGTCGAAACTGTGAATGGTTCTCAGGATCTCCAGCGGCTGCTTCGTATCGTGGAGCTTCGTGCCCGCGAGCGCTGCTTCATAGGGCCCGGCTTGCCCTTTTGCATCGCGCGGACCGGCGTTCCACGTGCTCGGCACGACGCATTGATAATTGGCAATCTTGCCATTCTCTATCACGATCCAATGTCCAAGGGCGCCCCGCGGTGCTTCCATGAAACCGGCACCCTGCGCCTTGGACGGCCAGGACCGCGGATCCCACAAGCGATTATTGTGTGTCTTCTCGTCACCGGCCTTGATGTTGGCAATGAGCCCGTCGTACCAACCCTGCATGGCATCCGCGATCACCTTGGTCTCGAGAGTCCGGGCCGCTATTCGCCCCAGTGTTGAATACAATGCCTGCACGGGAAGTTGCAGCTTCGCAAGAGTGGCATCCACCAGTTCCTTCGTCTGCGCGTGGCCGCTGGCGTACAACACCAGAACCCGGGCAAGCGGTCCAACCTCCACGGCCTGTCCCTTCCAGCGCGGCGATTTGAGCCAGGAATAGCTGTGCTCCACGTCGAGTTGTTGGTAGGGTGGCTTCGGACCCGAGTAGTTGAACGTGGTCTCGCCGCTGTAGGGGTGCAGGCCGGCCTGCTTCCCCGAGTCGTAGGCGTAGTACGATCTCGCGACGAACTCCTCGATTTCCCCCTCCTTGTGCAGGTCCACGGGATGCAGGGTGGACAGATCGCGGTTCAGAATGACACCGCGGGGGATCATCAGGCCGGCCAGGTTACTCATCCCGTCCTTGCCGGGAAACTCGCCGTAGGTCATGAAATTGCCGACGCCCTCGCCGAGCGTGCCCCAGTCCTTGTAGAAGGAGGCGATCGCAAGCGTGTCGGGGACATATACCTGGTCGACGAACTCACGCATGCGCTGGATGATCTGCTGCACCTGGGAGAGGCGTTTGGCGTTGATCGCGGAATCCGAATTGAGATCGATGGGATTGGGTGCGCCGCCGACCAGGAAATGCGGATGCGGGTTCTTGCCCCCGAAAATGGTATGCAGCTCCGCGACGTCGCGCTGCCAGGCGAGCGCGTCGAGGTAGTGTGCAACCGCCATCAAATTGGCCTCCGGCGGCAACTTGTAGGCGGGGTGTCCCCAGTAGCCCTTGGCAAAGATCCCTAGCTGGCCGCTCTCGACGAGTCCTTTCACACGGGTCTGCACATCGGCGAAGTACCCGGGGGAGGAACGCGGCCAACTCGATAGAGACTGCGCCAGTGTTGCTGTTGCTGCCGGGCTCGCCGATAGAGCCGACACAACATCGACCCAATCCAGCGCGTGCAGATGATAGAAGTGCATGACATGGTCGTGCACATATTGGGCGCTGATCATCAGGTTGCGCACGAGCTGCGCGTTGTACGGCACCTCGTAATTCAATGCGTCCTCGACGGCGCGCACGGAGGCGATACCGTGCACCAGGGTGCATACGCCGCAAATGCGTTGTGCGAATGCCCAGGCGTCTCGGGGGTCGCGTCCGCGCAGAATGATCTCGATACCGCGGACCATAGTGCCCGAGGAATACGCCTCAGCTATGGTGTCGCCTTCCATTCGCGCTTCGATGCGCAGGTGGCCTTCAATCCGTGTGACCGGATCGACGACCACGCGCTCGGTCGAGGGTGTTGCTGTTGGTGCATTCATTTATTTGGATCCGTAAGCCCATCAGTCCGCGAGATTCGCGGCGACCAGCTCAACGAGGCTCTCGATGGGTGTGTTCCAGTTGACCTTGCGGGCGTTGCTCGTGAAGCTCAAGCGGCAGGTGTTGCAGGTGGTCACGAGCGAGTCCGCTCCCGTGTCGTCAACCTGGTGCTGTTTGATCTCGAACGTGCGCCGGCGAAGCGGCTCGGCTGCGTCGATCAGGAAGACGCCTGCTCCGCCACCGCAGCAGTATTGCGTCTTGCCGTGAGATTCCATTTCGCGCAGTTCCAGGCCGAGCGCCGCCAGCACCGCGCGCGGCTCCGCGAAAACGCCGCCCTGGCGGGCGATCTTGCAGGGATCCTGATAAGTGACTTTCTTCTGCTTGGCCATGGGCCGCACTTTCAGCCGGCCGGCGACAATCTCGCGGCCCATGTACTCGGAGATGGCCATAACCTCGAAGGGCAACCGTTTCTGCAGCTCGTTGGCCGACTCCCATCGCAACGCCGGGTACGCGTGGCCGCATTCCGGTGTGATCACGATCTTGGCGCCGCAGGCGATGGCGGCATCCACGACGCGCTTGCTCTCGAGTGCCTGACCGCTGTGATGTCCGGAGACGAGACCGAAATTGGCGGCCTCGAAGCCGCTGTGCTCCAGAGTCCAATCGACGCCCAGCTTGTTGAGCACCTTGGCCGTGGCCGCGAAGCTCTCCTTGTAGAGCACGAGGTCAATCGCAGTGGTCAGCACCATGACATCGGCTTTGGGCTTGTCGATCGGTATCTGCAGTCCACGGCTGCGCAGTTGCGCGATGGTGGCCTCGAGCTCCGGCGGCCCGATACCAAACAGCGTGCCGCTTTCCGACTGCTCATGCTCCACCGCCCGCAGCTCCGGGGGTGCAAGGCCGGCGGCACCGAGTGCCTCGCGCGTGATGGCAATGGCCTTCGAGATATGAATACCCATCGGGCACATCATGTCGCAGCGGCCGCACTCGGTGCAGGAGTTGAATACCAACTCCTGCCAGTCCTCGAGCTGCTGCGCCGTGATTTCGCGCAGGAACAGCTTGTTCAAAAACCGTATGGGAGAGAGCTCCCGGCGATAGACCTTGCGCAGCAGATAGGCCTTGTGAATGGGCGTGTACTTGGGATCCTGGGTGGCTTCGTAGAAGTGGCAGGCTTCGGCGCACATGCCGCAGTGCACGCACGTCTCCAGATCCATGGCGGTGCCGAAGTCGAGCTTCTCCAGCATCGTCCGCTTCGCGATCCGTACCCGCTCGTCGTCCGACAGGTTCACCGGCGGCGCGCCCCGCTTGAGCTCCTTGACCTGAGCTTCGAATCGGTCGAATGCTGTGCCGTCCTGGCCGATGTCGGCGCTGCTCATGCGCGTACTCCTCTGCGAATGAACGCCGCTCCCAGTCGGAATCGGGTGAGCAGTCCGGTGGCGAAGTGGAAGATCTTGCCGAACGGCAACCACACCATCAGCGCTTCGACCGATAGAAGATGGATCGCCAGCACGGACTCGTAACGCGCGCCCAACGGCGACCAGTGTCCAAACGCCGCAATGCCTGTGATCAGCGGCAGTATGGTGAGGAGGACGCTGATGTGGTCATCGGCATCCGTGATCACACGCAGGACGGGATGAAAGAGCCGTCGAATGTAGAGAGTGAGCAGGATTCCTAAAGTGATCGCCGTGATGACGAGCAGTATGCCGTTCGGCAGATTCGGCCAGCTGAAGCCCAGGATCGAGCGGATGAAGGGCAGGTGCGCCCCGAGGAACAGGAAGGTCACGAACCAGCCGATGTGCCACGCATAGCCGGTGAAATGTTGGAAAGTGATGTTCTTTTCCAACTCGTGGGGCGGTACGGACCGCATGGCCACGGTGCGCAGGCCACCCATCACTGCGGTGAAAGGCCCGGGGTTGCGGGCCTTGGAAAGATCCCGGCGCCAGCGAAACATCAGGAGTCCCGACACGCGCCAGACAATGCCGACGATCATGATCATGAAGGCGCAGAAGAACCCGGGCCCGCGCGCGAAGTCGAGCAATGTCATGTCTGCTCCTTATTTCTTTCCGCGGGTATCGGCCCGCTGGCTGCCAATCCGGAGTGGTGTTGATCCCGGCCCGCGTCCGCCTGCTTCTTGCGTGCCAGCACCGCGGCCGTGGCTCCGACCGCTATGCCGGCGCCCGCGGCGATGGCAATATCCTGCGCGGTGCCCCAGTGTGCGACCGACATGGCGTCATAGAAACCGCCGCGGTCCCAGAAGCCCGGCTCGGCACAGCCGATGCAACCGTGACCCGCCTCGATCGGGAAGCTCGTGCCGTTGTTCCACTTGACCGTCGCGCAGGCGTTGTAGGTGACCGGACCCTTGCAGCCCAGTTTGTAGAGACACCAGCCCTTGCGTGCGCCCTCGTCATCGAAGGATTCGGCGAACTGCCCACGTTCGTAGAAGGGCCGTCGATAGCACCTGTCATGGATGCTCTGTCCGTAGAAAACCTTGGGTCGGCCCAAGGCGTCCAGCTCGGGTAGCTTGCCGAACGTGAGAATCTGGGTCAGCACGGCTGTGATGACGACGGGTATCGGGGGGCACCCCGATACGTTGACGATGGGTTTGTCGCGGATGATCTCGGAGACCGGCACCGCCTGCGTCGGATTCGGGTTGGCCATCGGGATTCCGCCGAATGAGGCGCAAGTGCCGACCGCAATGATCGCCTTGGCTCCTTTCGCGGCCTCCGTCAACAAGTCAACACTGCTGCGGCCGGCGACTGTGCAGAAAGCCGGATTGCCAAGGGGGATGGAGCCGTCGACGACGAGGAGATACTCCCCCCAGTTGGCCTGCATCGCCTCGTGCTTTGCAAGCTCCGCCGCCTCGCCCGCAGCGGCCTGCAACGTATGTTGGTAGTCGAGTGAGATGGCTTCAAAGATGAGTTGCTCGAGAGTCGCCCCGTGTGCCCGGGTCAGCGACTCGGTGCAGCCCGTGCATTCCTGAAAGGGCAGCCAGATCACCGAAGGGCGGCGCGCCTTCTCAAGAGCCTGCACCACACGCGGCAGCATCGCTGGCGGTAGTGCCATCGCCGAGGTCATGGCGGCACAGAATTTGAGAAACCCGCGTCGCGAGACGCCGCGGGCACGCAGGTAGTCGATCAGTCGTGCGTCATCCTGCAACATCAACTCAACCTCCGGGTCAGCTGACGCCCAGTTGTGTCTTCAAGCGCGCGAGCCCGTCTTCGATGTCGGCAGTCTGGGAACACAGAATCTGCGGAATCGAAGTGATTTCAATGAAGCGTCCCGCGATCTCGTCCTGCTCATTGAAGTGGCTCACGAGCCAGACTCCGGGGAATCGGGTCTCGGTAATTTCACTACGACCCGCGGACGTTATCATGGCGCGGGCTTCGCCGTTGCCCAGGGCTTCCATGATCTGCGCCTCTTCCCCGGGAGCGAGCGGAATGCTTTTCAGGTCGATACACGTGGCGGCACCGACATTCAGCAAGAGCGACAGCGCATGGCGGATCTCATGCAGCAACGGATCAATGTTGCCCGATGAATGCTCGATCCTGACCGCGATGTCCTGGAGTGCGCTATGCGCGCTGCTGTTCATGCGTGTTTGCCCTTGTGTTGGATTGAGTGCACGCGGGCCCTGAATCGAGCAGCTCGAGAGCCATTTGTACCATTGAGCCGAGACCCGCGGCGACGCAGGGTGTCAGCTCGGTACCCCACTGGAGCGATGCGGGTTGAATGCCAATGAGCACGCGGTTAGGTGGCAGTGCGCCTGAGAGGCGCACGACGTCCATTACGTCCCGCATGCCAATCTCATGAACGGTCAGGCGGCTCCGGCCGAGGAAGCGGTCGAGCTGTTCGTTCGGGAAGCACTGGACTGCACCCGCTTCGCGATCCAGTTGGGTTGCATCGAGGATGATGAGTTGATCAGCGGACTCGATGATCGGGGCCAAAGTGAAGCTCAGGGTCCCGGCATCGAGCACACGCACGTCCGTGCGTGCCACCAGTCGATCGGCAAGCTGCCGCGCAGCATGCACGCCTGCTCCATCATCAGTCAGCAGAAGGTTTCCGATTCCCAATATGACCGATTGTGTCATTCAGAGCGTCCTATCCCCTGGATACCTGCTCGCGCACCGCAGATACTGCCACCGTCCAGATGCACATCCAGTACGTACTTCCACTGACGGCGCACCCGTCCGGATCAGTTCCAATGTGCACCTGAGTCCCGAAGCGGCAAGGCGAGAGGAAATGGCGCATGTGTCTCGCGATTCCGATGCAGATCCAGACCATGAGCGGGTTCAACGCAATCTGCCAGGCTAAGGGAGTGGAGCGCCAGGTGAGTCTTTTCATGCTGCAGGGGGAGACCTTGGCCCCGGGTGACCATGTGCTGGTACATGTGGGATACGCGATACAGAAGGTCAGTCCGGAAGAGGCGAGTTCGACCTGGGTGCTCCTGGATGAGATTGCGGCGCAGATGTGAGTGTTGAGCATGCATGAGCTTGCAATTTGCCGAGCGCTCATCGATCAAGTTGAGACTGTCGTCCGTGATCGGCGCGCGCAGCGCGTCGTTTCCATAGTAGTGCGAATCGGGCCGCTGGCGGGGGTTGAGCCAGGCCTGCTGAGGAGCGCATATCCGCTTGCGAGCGCAGGCACCCTTGCGGCAAACGCGACGCTCGTACTCGAACAATCTTCCGTGCGCGTGCGTTGCTTGGAGTGTGGTGCCGAATCCGAAGTCGATAGCAATCGCCTCGTATGCAGCCTGTGCGGGCAGTGGCGCACACAAGTGCTGACGGGCGAGGAACTGATGCTCATGAGCGTCGAATTGGAAAGGGAGATTGCCGATCATGTGTGAGACATGTGGCTGCACCATTACGGAGGCCAACGAGCACCTGGTGGGTGCCGGTGGCTCGTTGTCGCTTACGCCCGCCGGTACCGAGTCCATCCTTCTGCTGCGCAATCTGCTCAGTGAGAACGATCAGGTCGCGAGTCACAATCGCCAGCACTTCGATTCGCACCGGGTGCTCGCTGTAAACCTCATGTCTTCCCCGGGAGCGGGCAAGACGTCGCTGCTCGAGCGCACGATCGACGAACTCGGCAGCCGGCTGCGCCTGGCCGTGATCGAAGGCGATCTGGCCACGGAGAATGATGCGCGTCGTATCCGGGCGAAGGGAGTACCAGCGATTCAGATTACGACAGGTAGCGCCTGTCATCTGGACGCACACATGATTCACCGCGTGCTGCACGGGCTCGAGCTCGATGGGCTCGACATCCTGTTCATTGAGAATGTCGGTAATCTCGTGTGCCCGGCGAGCTTCGATCTGGGCCAGCACCTCAATGTGACATTGCTGTCTGTCCCGGAGGGCGACGACAAACCACAGAAGTATCCAGTGATGTTCCGGGCTGCGGACGTTCTGCTGCTCTCGAAGGCCGATCTGCTCGAGGTCCTGCCGGAGTTTGACCCGGAGCGGGCGCAGGCGAGCCTGCGCATGATCGGTAGCGATGTGCCGGTGTTGCTCCTGTCCAGTCGCAACAGTCCCGGCGTGCGCGCCTGGTGCGACTGGCTCGTGGGGCAATTGGAGCTGCATCGCGGGCGGCTGGTGGCTGGCAAGACCCGCCGGCCGGCGATCGCTCCGGATGGAATGCATCTGCATTCAGTAGCGGCGGTACCCCTGTAAGGCGAACGCAGCATGTCACACAGTGCGCACGAGTGGCTGAGCCGGATCCGAGCCCTGAGCCTGCCTCCCAAGGTGAAGATCCTGAATGTCTGCGGAGGGCATGAGCGGTCCATCAGTGCCGCCGGCCTGCGTACGGCGCTGCCTCCCAACATCGAGCTGATCCCGGGTCCTGGTTGTCCTGTGTGCATATGTCCCGAAGAGGACGTCTACGAAGCGATACAGCTCGCGTTGCGCGAGCGCGTAACGCTGCTTGCGTTCGGCGACATGCTGCGAGTGCCGGTCAATCTGCCAAAGCGAGAGCCGCGCTCGCTGGACCAGGCGAGGGCTGCGGGCGCAGACATCCGGCCGATTGCGAGTCCCACTGAGGCGGTGCGGATTGCAGAATCGAGTCCGGGACGTCCCGTCGTGTTTTTCGCCGCTGGCTTCGAGACGACCACGGCACCGGTCGCAGCAATGCTTGCCGAGGGCGTGCCGGACAATCTTTTCGTGCTGCTTTCCGGCCGACTCACGTGGCCGGCCGTTGCATTGTTGCTCGAGTCGGGCGAGGCCGGTTTCGATGCCCTGATCGCGCCCGGTCACGTTGCTACAGTCATGGGCCCGGAGGAATGGGAGTTCGTGTCGCAGCGGCATCGGATGCCCGCGGCGGTCGCCGGGTTTCGTCCGGACACTCTGCTGGCCGCCACCCACTCGGTGTTGTGTCAATTCCTGGAACGCCGTGCAGTGCTCGAAAATTGTTATCCGGAAGTAGTGCGGGCGGGGGGCAACCCACGCGCACGCCGCATACTTGGCGAAGTGATGGATGTCGTCGATGCCAATTGGCGCGGTATTGGGATGATTCCGCGCTCGGGATTTGTGCTGTCAGAAGCTTACGCCGCTCACGATGCGCGCCGCGCGCTGCCTTCTTACCGAAACGATGCGCGCAAGCGCATGGGGGAAATGCCGCCCGGCTGCGATTGCGCTCGTGTCGTGTTAGGCAAGCTCTATCCGAACGAGTGCCGCCTCTACGGCGTGGCATGCACTCCCCGAACACCGATCGGGCCCTGCATGGTGTCCGACGAAGGAGCCTGCCGGATCTGGTGGGCAAGCGGTATTCGCAATGAGCGCGCAGCTCGAGTCAACTGACAATCGCGGCCCGCCGCTCACCGTGCGCCGGCTTCGATTGAGCGGGCAGGTGCAAGGTGTGGGCTTCCGGCCCTTTGTTTACAGGCTGGCAAATGAGCTCGGCATTGCGGGCACGGTGCAGAATCTGCGCGGCGAGGTCGAGGTCGTCGCACAAGGGTCTGCCGCCAGCGTCGAGCGGTTCGTCCGGGACTTGATCGAGCGCGCGCCGCCATTCGCAAGACCTGTGCTCCGCGAGAATCAGGCTTCGCACGATCCTGCGGCCGGCAGCGGCTTCAACATTCTGGACAGCGTGGCGACGCAGGGTACGGCAATCTGCGTGCCGCCCGACTACTTCACGTGTGACGCCTGTCTGGCGGAGCTGCAGGATCCAACCGATCGCCGCTATCGCTATCCGTTCGTCAACTGTACCCAGTGCGGCCCGCGCTACACGCTGATTCGCGAGCTTCCGTACGACCGACCGAACACGACGATGGTCTCGTTTCCGTTATGCGCCGATTGCGGCCGCGAGTACGCCAACCCGCTCGACCGGCGCTTCCATGCCGAGCCGATCGCCTGTCCTGCCTGCGGGCCGCAGTTGTGGCTCGAGACCGGTGCCGAGCGTCTGCAACACGAAGCCGCGTTGGGTGCGGCTGTCGAGCTGTTGCGCGGTGGCCGGATCGTCGCCGTGAAAGGCATCGGTGGATATCACCTTCTGTGCGATGCCACGAGCCATGATGCCATTGAGCGATTGCGAGCGCGTAAGCGGCGGCCTGACAAACCTCTGGCCGTGATGTTTCCGCAATCCGGCCGCGATGGCCTGCAGATGTTACATCGCGAGGTGCTGCTGTCGGGCGCTGAAGCCTCACTCTTGAAGTCTCCCGCCCGGCCCATCGTGTTGGTACGACGGCGTTCGGACTCGATGCTGGCGCCGGCCGTCGCGCCAGGATTGAGCGAAGTAGGCGTCTTCCTGCCTTACAGCCCGCTGCATCATCTCTTGTTGTTGGACTTCGGCAAACCCCTGGTTGCGACATCAGCAAACATCAGTGGCGAGCCGGTAATGACCGAGGCGTACGAGGTGCGAACCCGACTCGCTGCGGTGGCGGACGCCGGCCTGCACCACGATCGGCCGATTGCCAGGTCCAACGACGATTCGGTCGTGCGTTTCGTTCTCGGGCGTTCGAGAACGCTGCGCCTTGGCCGTGGCCTGGCGCCATTGGAGTTGGATCTGCCGTGGCCGCTTCGGCAGCCGGTGCTTGCCGTCGGGGGTCACCTGAAAACTACGGTTGCACTCGCTTGGGACAAACGAGTGGTGATATCGCCTCACATCGGCGATCTGGGAACCGTGCGCGGCGAGAGCGTGTTCGAACAGGTAGTCGAAGATCTGCAGCAACTCTATGGGGTGCGAGCGGCGCAAGTGGTATGCGACGCGCACCCGCACTACGCAACTTCCGCCTGGGCTGATCGCTCTGATCTGCCGGTGACGCGAGTGCTCCATCATCACGCTCACGCGTCGGCGCTGGCGGGCGAGCATGATCCGGATGTTCCAATGCTCGTTTTCGCCTGGGACGGCGTGGGTCTCGGAGCTGACCGAACGCTCTGGGGAGGAGAAACATTCCTCGGCAGGCCCGGAGACTGGCAGCGTGTCGCGAGCATGCGGCCGTTCAGGTTGCCCGGTGGCGAGAAGGCGGGACGCTCGCCTTGGCGCAGTGCGGCGGCGCTATGCTGGGAGCTCGAACGAGAGCTACCCGGCACAGAGGTGGATCCGCTCGTAAGAGCAGCCTGGGGGCACAACCTGAATTGTCCGCAGACGAGCGCAGTAGGACGCCTGTTCGATGCTGCAGCAGCTCTTGTGTTGCGTTTGTATGACGCAACGTACGAAGGTCAGGGACCGATGATGCTGGAGGCCGCCGCTGCATCCGGTGGAGGCAGTCCGGACTGGGGTCCATTGCCGACGTACCGCGACGCAGCAGGCCTCCTGCGGTTCGACTGGGGCCCGCTGATAGAGTCGCTGATCGAGAGCCCCGACAACCCTGTTGACAGCGGCGCGGCCAGCGCCGCTGTCAACGCCGCGAGATTTCACACAACGCTTGCCTCCACGATAAGTGCCGTGGCCGAGGAGTTGCGGGCGTCGAGCGGCGTCAATTCGGTCGGCTTGACGGGCGGAGTGTTTCAGAATGTTCGACTGACGGAGCTGGCGCACGATCTGCTCAGTCAGAGGGGATTCCGCGTGTGTCTTGCCCAGCAGGTCCCGTGCAACGACGGCGGCTTGAGCTTCGGTCAGATCCTGGAAGTGGCACATCGACAGCACCTGGATTCGCGGGTCTGACACCATGGCCTGGTTCGAACCCCTGTTTTTGAAGATCCTCCAGCATGAATACGCGACGTCGATGCATTTCGATTCCGCGTCGCGGGTCAGTCAGCCGACGCCGCCCGATCATGCGTGCCAGCTCTACGTGCACATACCCTTCTGCGAGTCACTGTGCCCATTCTGTACCTTCCACCGAGTACAGTTTCGCAACGGGAAAGCTCCCGGATATTTCGGCGCTCTGCGCAACGAGATTCGCTCCTATCACGCCAGAGGCTTCCAGTTTTCTGACGTCTATGTGGGCGGCGGGACGCCCACGGTGGCGCCTTCAGAGCTCGTGGAAACCCTGGCCCTGATCCGCTCATTGTGGCCGATCCGCACCATCTCCGTGGAAACCAACCCGAACCATCTTCACGAGGAGATGTTCGCGGCGTTGCGGTCGGTCGATGTCGGGCGCTTGTCTGTTGGAGTGCAGAGCTTCGATGATGACCTGCTTCGACAGATGGGGCGATTCGAGCCGTACGGCAGCGGTGCTGTCATTCGCGAGCGACTCGCTGCCGCACGTGGGGCGTTCCGGACATTGAATGTCGACATGATCTTCAACCTGCCGAATCAGTCGCTCGACATGTTGGATCGTGACCTGGCAACGTTGCTCGATCTGCCGGTCGATCAGGTGTCATTCTATCCGTTGATGACCGCCGCCTCGGCCAAGCGCAAGATGGACATGACCCTCGGCACTGTGGACCCAGCGCGTCGCCACGAGTTCTATGCCCGGATCCTGCAGGCCATGCAACGCGACTATCGGGCCTCTTCCGCCTGGTGCTTCTCGCGCCGGGGCGAGCTGGGTCAGGGCCCGGGAATGATCGACGAATACATCATCGATCAGGACGACTATGTGGGCGTGGGCAGTGGCGCCTTCAGTTACGTGAATGGCTGGATGTATTCCACCACTTTCTCGATCAACCAGTACCGCCAGCGCATCGCGCAGGGGCAATCGGCCATCACTCAGAGCAAACGGCTCACTGTGAAAGAGCGGATGCGCTACGACTATCTCGTGCGGCTCTTCGGTCTCGAGCTGCCGTACGATTTCATTCGCCGCAAGTACGGCCGTGGATTCTGGTTGCGCATGCTGCCGGAGCTGCTGGCAATGCGCCTGATTGGCGCGACCCGCCATGATCGGGATGCCATCCGCGCGACCTCCTTGGGCATGTACTGTTGGGTGCTGATGATGGCGGAGTTCTTCACCACCGTGAACGCGTTCCGGGACGAGATGCGGCTGCATATCCGGGAGGAGCTCGATGCCTGGTCTGCCCCTGAAATCGAAGTGCCGCTGACGGCCCTGACCCGCAAAACCAGAAGAGATTCCGCATGACCCTGGAGGACACGCACATCTCGCTTGCGCACGGCAACGGTGGCCGCTACATGCGCGAGCTCATCGAGCAGGTCTTCGCAAAGCTCCTTTGCAATCCGGCTCTTGATACCACAGCGGATGCAGTGACACTCCCATGGGACGGGAGGGACGGCGATCTCGTTTTCACGACGGACGGTTTCACCGTGCAGCCGCTCGAATTTCCGGGTGGAGATATCGGCTCGCTGGCGGTGCACGGCACCACCAACGACCTGGCGGTGTCGGGTGCGACTCCACGCTATCTGAGTCTCAATGTGTTCATTGAGGAGGGATTTGAGATCGCGACGCTCGAGCGACTCATGGCGAGCCTTGCCCGTGCCGCTGCGCAGGTTGGAGTCCTGGTTGCCGCAGGGGATACGAAAGTGCTACCGCGAGGTCAGGGCGGCGGGCTGTACCTGGCTACCACGGGAATCGGCGTGCGGCCCCGGGGCCTGAGCCTGCACGTGCGGCATATCAAGGCAGGCGATGCCGTGTTGGTGAGTGGTCCCATTGGTGCGCATGGGATTGCAGTGATGCTGGCACGAGAGCAGTTCGGCCTTCGCGGACATCTGCTCTCGGACGCTGCAAGCGTATTGCCCCTGACGTTGCAATTGCGCGATCTGCCTGGGCTTCGCTTCATGCGAGATCCCACCCGTGGAGGCCTCGCCACAGTGATGCACGAGATTGCTCGCGCTACGGGACTCGGCGTGAAACTGCGTGAAGAGGCAGTGCCCGTGCAGGATCCAGTGCGGTCCGTATGCGAGATGCTTGGGTACGATCCTTATTACCTAGCTTGCGAAGGGCGCGTGGTCGCAGTGGTTGACAGAGAATCCGAAGATGCTGCGCTTGCTCGGTGGCGTGCGACGCCTCAGGGCCGCGAGGCAGCAATCATCGGACATGTTGGTGAGTCACCGGCGGCTCGGGTCGTACTCGAGACTTCGTTGGGAGGCTCGCGCTATCTGGAAGAGCTGGAGGACGACCCTTTACCCCGGATCTGTTGATTATCTGTAACGCAATGATTACAAAATTGTAACGTGCTCCAACGTAGGTACTAGTACGCATCAACTTCCTCGCTGGGGATCACTAACATCGGATATCGAGGGCTGACCGGCGCGCGGAATCGCTCGCTCAATGTGACGGACAGGGGAGTGTGCGTACATGCGTGATATCCACGCGTTGACGGAATTGGTGGATTGCCCGCGGCTTCTTCTTGCAACGGTAACCATCCTCGCTCTGCTCCTCACTGGATGCAGTGGCAGTACGGGTGCACAGGGCGCGGCGGGCGCCCCAGGTTCTGTAGGCCCGCCGGGTCCACCCGGACCGACGGGCCCCGTCACCGCAATCGATGCCAGCACCGCGACGCAGATAACCGCAACCATTACGAGCATCAGCTTTCCTGCTGCGCCTGCGGCTGCGAAGCCGGTTGTGAAATTCACATTGATCAATCAGGTGGGTCAGCCACTTTCCGGTTTGAAGGCGACCCAGCTGGGCTTCGCAGTTGCCAAGCTGGTTCCGGCGGGCACGCAGCTCGCGGCGGTGCCGCCCCAGACGACAGCACCGGCGCCGCAGACCTCGAGTCAGTGGCAGTCATATATCTACCTGACGGCAAACCCCGCTCCGGCTAACTCGTCGACCACGACGCCAGTTGTCGGGACGACTCCTCAGCCGCAGGCCACGGTTGAGGCCGGTAGCGCCGGGACCTTCGTCGATAACGGTGATGGCACCTATCAGTACACGTTCTCCAAGGACATCTCCAAGGATTCGGCGGTCACTTACGATCCGACGCTCACACACCGTGTCGCTTTCGAAATTCGCGGGCTCGCGCCAGCGAACAGCCCGGTTTACACCGTCCAGCCCTCGACCGGCGCGACGACAGGCATTGCGGCAAGAGACGTTGTTGACGACCAGACTTGCACGGCGTGCCACAACAAGCTGGCGTTCCACGGGGGCGCGCGCACCGAGATCCCGTATTGCGTGATGTGCCACAACCCGAGCTCGATCGATCCCTCGAGCGGTAATTCGATCGACTTCAAGGTGATGTTCCACAAGATCCACATGGGCGAGGATCTGCCGAGCGTCCAGGCGGGCAATCACTACTATATCTTCGGTTTCCGCAACTCGATCAACGATTACTCGGAGGTCGCCTATCCCCAGACCGATGCGAGCAATAACAATGCGGCGGTTTCCGGGACGGGCCAGCGCTTCTGCGTTACCTGCCACGATGTGAGCGATACGAACGCTCCGCAGGCGGGAAATTTCCAATCCGTCATCAACTCGCAGAGCTGCGGTGCCTGCCACGACACTGTCAACTTCACTACGGGACAAGGGCACAGCGCCGCGAATCTGATCGCCAGCGACAGCGATTGTGTGACCTGCCATGGTCCGACCAGCACCATAGACAACGGTGCGCTGCAAGTGGTGGCCGCGCATCAGACGCCCGTCGATGCGGCCGCGGCGAAGTTCCTCTTCAATGTGATGAGCGCGACCAACACCGCGCCCGGGCAGACTCCGGTGGTGACGATCAAAGTCACTGACCCGACGAACAACAATGCGCCTTATGACATTCTGCAGGCAGGCGGACCGTTCAAGAGCGGAAGTGCTGCACTGAGGGTGAACGTCGCCTGGAACAGCACGGACTTCCATAACATCGGCTCCAACAGCGCGCCCACGACCACGACCGGCACCCCGAATCAGCCGATCGTCCTGAACTTCCTGGGCGCCACCGTGCCTACTGCCAACGCGGATGGAAGTTTCTCACTGGCGGCGCCGGTCCCGATTCCAGCGACGGCCGCAGGGTCGGGCGCCATCTTGATGGAGGGTCGGGCGAATGCCGCGCTGGCCAACAAGTCCGGCGGCACTACGAACACCTCGTTGGCCGTGGCCGGCGCGGCATTGAATATCGCGATCACTGATGCGGCACCGCAGGCCCGGCGCCAAGTCGTCGACATCGCCAAGTGCAACAATTGCCACCGGGTGTTGACTCTGCACGGGCAGAACCGCACGGACAACATCGAGTTGTGCGCCGGATGCCACAATCCCAACGCGACGGATATTCCGACGCATGCTTCGGCGACGGCGGGTAGTCTCTGCAACGCCGCAACGCCGGGCACCACGGACACTGCGATTGACTTGAAGTACATGATTCACCAGATCCACGCATCTGCGACCTATCCGGCCTCCGGTGCGTATCCGGCCGGCGTAACGATCTGCGGTTTCGGCAACAATCCGACGACATTCACTGTCGGCTATCCGGGTGCTCTCAATGATTGCACGGCCTGCCATAAAACCGACACCTACTACCCCGTTGACCCGGGTGTCGTGCAGGGCACGACGATGCATGCCGGCGCGACCCTGGCAACTGCCGACCGACAGAGTCTCACTGACGACATTGTGTTTTCGCCCAATACCGCGGTGTGCTCCAGTTGTCACATCGATGCGACTGCCGCTGCGCACATGAAGCAGAACGGTGGTGACTTCAACGCGACCAAAAGTGCCAGCGGCGCCCTCATATCCAGCGGGACCGAGACCTGCAGTGTGTGCCATGGGCGCGGCGCGATTGCCGACGTGAAGGTGGTGCACAGCGTCGCGAGCTTCCACTAAGCGTCCGCAGGCTGCGAACGGTTCGGAACACACATATGCATCAGCACAGATGCTTTAGGTTGGTCGCGGCGGTGCTGGGCGCGATGCTCGCGTGCTTGTCGGGCAAGGCGAGCTCTGCCGATAAGACAGCACCGACCAAAGATGTCGCAGTCGACCAGACGCTGACCGCTGCGTACAGCGCGAAAGGTGCCGACACTTGTCTCAATTGCCACAACGAACCGGGGATTGTGTCGATCTTCCGCACCCGGCACGCCCTTCCCAATGACCCGCGGGGTCCGTTCGGACACGGCGGGTTGCAATGCGAGGCCTGTCACGGCCCGGGCGGCGGGCACGCCAAGGCGAAAGGCCGCCAGCCTGCCGGCATCGTTGACTTCGGATCGAAGGCCGCCGCGCCGGTCGTAAAGCAAAACTCAATGTGCCTCGGCTGCCACCAGACCAACGCAGCGCATGATTGGGCGGCAAGCGCGCATGCGGCAAATGACGTTTCGTGCTCGGATTGCCACAAGATGCACGACACCCAGGATCCGGTGCGCAAGACAGCGACTCAGCCGGACGTTTGTGGAAAATGCCACCAAGTGCAGCATTCAGCGCTCATGAAACCTTCGCATCATCCGATGCGCGAAGGAAAGATGGCTTGCACCTCATGTCATTCGCCACATGGCTCGAGTGCGCCTGCAAGCCTCGTGAGGAATACGGTCAACGAGACGTGTACGAGTTGCCACGCGGAATTTCGCGGGCCGTTCCTCTGGGAGCACCAGCCGGTGACGGAAGATTGCGGCAATTGTCATGAGCCGCATGGCTCGGTGCAGCCGGCCCTTTTGAAGACGCGCGCGCCCTTTCTATGCCAGCAATGTCACGAAGCACAGGGCCATCCGTCCGTGCCCAACACCCCGCAGGGGCTGCCGGGTGGGGCGCCCAGCCAGTTTCTGCTGGCGGGCTCGTGCCTCAACTGTCATTCGCAGGTTCACGGCTCAAACCATCCGTCCGGCCGGGCGCTCATGCGGTAAGTGAGTGTTGTCATGAGCGTTCAAACAGCAGGTCTTCATTCTCGGGTTGCAGCTGCGGTTACCGCGGCGCTTGCCGGAACTTTGGGCGTTACCGTGGTACAAGCGGAAACCCCCGTGCCGGACACGAGCAGTTGGAAATGTGAGCAGTGCCCGTTCTTTCAAGGCTATGCCGCCACCAGCGAAGCGGGTGTTCTGTACGCGGATGGGGCCAATGCGAGTTATGGCCGGTACACGGGTATCGATCACAACGGAGCCTACCTCGACGCGTCGGCAAGCGGTCAATCCCGCTCCAGCAGCGGCACTTACACCTCATACGAGCTCGAGCGTTTGGGGCTCCCGTCACGCGATGGTTATGTTGAGGCCGGAAAGGAAGGGCGATTCGGGGTCAGGTTAGGTTACGACGGGCAGCCGACTCGCCTCTATGACACGACTTCGACCCCCTTCCAGAGTGCCGGTGCGGGCCAATTCACGTTGCCATCGAATTGGGTGACCGCCAATTCGACGGCCGCCATGACCCGGCTCAGTCAGAGTCTGTCGCCCCTGAAAATCGAGTACAACCGGCGCACGGTGGCGCTGTTCAGCGATTTCTTCGCCGGTCCCGATTGGACGATCTATGGTGAGTTCCGGCACCAGGAGAAAAGTGGCACCGGGCTCACGGGCGCGAGCTTCCTCACGGAGGCGATGCAGCTTCCCCAACCCATCGATTTCGCCACCAATTCGTTCGAAGCAGGTGTCAGCTGGAGCGGCCGCATCGCGAGCCTCAACCTGAAGTATTCAGGGTCGTGGTTCAAGGACAACACCGACTCGATCACCTGGGCGAATCCTTATCTGCCCGTGGTTCCGGGTTCGACAGAGGGCCGCCTGTCACTGCAGCCGGATAACAACCTGCAGCAGGTTTCGGTCTCGGGCGAAGTCAGGCTGCCCATCTTTGTGGCAACGACGTTGACTTACACCGCATCCCTTGGGCGGCAGCGACAGGACACAGCATTCCTCCCAGTCAGTACATTGTCAGGATCGCCCACGCTCGCGCGGGGGTCGCTCGATGGCGATGTGCGCATCTCCCACTATGCCCTCGCGCTGGCCTCTCGTCCGATGTCGAAGCTTTATGTGCGCGGCACTGCGAGTTATGACGGGCGGGATGACCATACGGCAGCTCTATCCATTCCGTATGTTGTGACCGACTCGTTCCCGGGTGGCACCGTTGTTGCTCCTCGTTATGGACAGGATCGCCTGCGCCTGGATGGCAGTGCGGACTATCGGCTGTTCAAGTGGATTCGCGTGGGCGTCGCCGGCAGCTATCTCAATGTTCAATACGCGCCCGGACAAGCGGTTACCTACACGGAGGAAAACCGCAGCTGGGGTCATCTGACAGTGAATCCGCTCGCGTCCGTGAGCCTGGTCTTCAAGGCCGGCAATGGTCGCCGCGGCGCCTCCAGCATCAACACAGCCGAGTTGCCTGCCAACGAGAATCCGCTGCTGCGTGCCTACAATTTCGCGCCCCGCGATCAGAATTTCTTCTCGGTAAAGGGCTCGTGGGCGGTCACTTCCACGTTGACCTGGGCGTTGGAAGGATCATGGGCTGACGACGCCTATCGACTGACAGGATTGGGGCTGCAGGAGGGACGGGACCGCCGCACCTCGACGACGCTCACTTGGGTACCCACCGAGAAACTCAATCTCTACGCAGATGGTGGCTACCAGAGATTGACGGCCTCGCAAAATGGCGCCAGCGCTCGCGGCGCGACTGTGTGGCAGGTGAGGGACGCGCAATATTTCTGGACGGCCGGCATCGGTGGCCAATGGACCCTTAGCGACCGTTGGGAGCTCGGTTTCGACTATGTCAACGCGACCTCGCGCGGTGACACTGGTGTTTTCGTTGGCGCTCCGGTCCAGGGCTTTCCCGAGAACCGCTCCGCGCTCGACTCGGTATGGCTCAACACGACCTACAGGTGGACCCCTGCGCTCAAGGTTCGCCTGCGTTACGGTCATGAGAAATATGACACGCGTGATTGGGCACTGGACAATGTGGGTCCATCCACGGTGCCGAACCTGTTGGCTTTCGGGGCACAGCCGTATCGGCATGCCGTGAATGTGATCGGGCTGACAATGCAGTACGACTTCGGTGCCGGGAGTCGTAAGTAAGTCCAACCACTCAACAGGACCCAGCCGGCCGCACGCGAAAGCTACAGCTTATACGTCGCGCTGCTGTGTCCACCTGCCCAGCGGCCAGGTTTCGTTGGCGTGCTGCAGCAGGGAGGGGTCGTCTTGGCATGCGGCGATGAATTGGCTGACTTCAGGCAACAGCCAGGCCTCCTGGTATGCCAGCCATGCGTGCGCGAGTGAGTCGTGCCGCAGATCCGCAGGAGCAAAGGGTAAGGCATTCAACAGCTTGACCTTTCCATTCGGCACGACGAGCAGCATTGCCTGCGGACTGCGATGCCGCCGGTTCATTTCAGCGAGGATGTCCCACGGATAGATCGACAGACGGGTGGAAGTGTTGAGTTCCTGGGCGTGCTCCCGCAGCAGCCGCGCTGTCTCCTCCCAATCAGCAACGCTGCACGCGATGCGCTCCCAATCACCCGCAGCCCGCCCGATGCGCATCATGGGGCCTGTGACAAAGGCTTCACACTCGAGGCTCACCGCCAGATCGAAGGCGGCAATGGCCTCGTGAATATTGAATCGGGTGGGGACGAATACCATTTGCGGTGCATGCCCGCGCGCGGTCAGACGCTCGATGCTCCCGATCGCGGCGGCAAAGCTCGACCCGGGCCGTACCTGCTCGTGGGTTGCCGCCGTGGCACCGTCGACTGAAATCTGTACGCATTGAGGGGACATCGCCACCAGGCGGTCCGCGCCGGCGTCATCGATATGACGACCGTCGGTTTCGAGCTTCAGTGCGACGCCTGCTTTGGACAGCAGCTCGAGGACCTCCCAACAGTGCGGTATGCCGAGCGGTTCGCCACCGCCGAATGCCACATACGGAATACCCGCAGCCGCGATCTGGCCCGCAAGGGTCAAGGCCTCCTCGCGCGTGAGCTCATCGCGCCAGGCCTTGTCGGGACCGGACTCCTCGCAGCAGGCGATGCACCGGGCAGTGCAGCGATTGGTCAGTTGCCAGGCAATGAAAAGCGGGGCGGAGTACGCCTGGACCGAGTTCGCTTGCACTGCGCGATGGAGGGCGCGCTCAGGTGAACCGGATGTACGGTTGGGCCATCACTTCCTCGGAAACGTCCTGCATTTCCGGCGTCTCCCACGTGGGCTTTTCGCCCGGGGTCTGCTCAGCGGCATTGTCCCGCTCGGCAGTCTCTTTTCCGTCGATTTTCAGGCTCGGCTCGCTCATAGGCATCTCCTTGATGATCAATTATCCGCAAACGCGGAAATCTGCCAACTGTTCGCTTCGGTGTGACGGGACTCGTCCTGGATCGCTCGGTGCAGTGCCGCCACGATCATTTTGTCCCGCCAGGCTGCCCGGTAACGCTCCCAGGAATCCGCCAACGTATGACAGCGCAGGTCCGCACAGATGTGCGGTAGCGCTGCCGCGACTTTCACCCAGCCGTTGGGGAGTACCAGCAGCGTCGCGGGGGGATCCTCGACACTGCCACTCAATCCATCGACCATCGAGAACGGAGTGTAGCAAAGCTCCATCGTCGCGTTTCCCACAGAGCGGGCGGAAGTGTCCAGGAGTTCGCGAAATTCTGCGTACTGCGCGGCGCTCGGTTGCAGTTTCTCCCAGCGGCGCGCCGCTGTCCCGATTCGCATGAGGCGGCCCGTATTGAAGCGAAAGGCACCGAGTGCCCGGGCTCGCTCGATCACTGCCGGGGCCTCGTGAATGTTGAGCTGGGTGGGCGCGAAGGTAATTTCGAGCGGCAGACCGGCCGCCCGGACTGCCTGGCAGGCCGCGTGGGCTTGCTGCAGCGAGCCACCCGGCCGCTGCCGGGCGTAAACCGCCTGCGTATCGCCGTCCAGGCTGATCTGAACCGAGCGTACCGGCAGTTGCGCGAGCCGCGCGGCAAGCGATCTGTCGAGCTGCTGCCCGTTGGTCTCGATTTTCAACTGCACGCCGGCATTGCCCAGCCTTTGGGCAAGCGCCAGGAAGTGCGGCACTATGAGCGGCTCTCCTCCGCACAACATGACGTACGGGACGTCGCTGCGAATCAGATCATCGGCCAGCCGCATCGCCTCTTCGACATTGAGCTCGTCCGCGAGACGTTTCCCGGGGGCCGATCCGGTGCAGCAATGAACGCAGCTCAGATCGCAGTCGCGAGTGAGCTGCCACGAAACCAACAGAGGCGCTCGCAGGCTGTCGATCCGATACGCCACCGCATGAGTGTTTTGACTACCAGCGCCAGGCATTGAGAAATACACCCACAGTGAACAGCGCGACGGTCACTGCGTAGCAGCCGACGATACTGCGAATGGCTGGTACGAACAGCCGCGGTGACTCGAAAGTGTTAGTCGCACGTTGCGCGCTCTTAATGAGCAGTGGTAGCGCGATGAGCGCTGCCAGGCACAACTTTGGAAACACGCCAGTGATAACGCCGATGACAATTGTCAACAACCCCGCCCCAGCCAGCGCGAGATAGAGACTTACGGCGCGTCGCCGGCCGAGTCGCACGACGAGATTGCGTTTCCCGACCAGCCTATCCTGGTGAAAGTCCGGAATGGCGTTGACCACGGCCAGCGCCATGATCAGCAGACCCGGGACGAGTGAGGCGCAAAGAGCCGCCCACGAGACCGCGCCCGTATGAAGGTAAAGACTTCCCAACACCATCCATGGCCCATATGACAGTGCAATGACGGTTTCGCCCAGGCCGCGGTAGGCCCAGCGTATCGGGGGTGCGACGTAGAAGATTGCTGCCGCACCTCCCAGCAGAGCAAATCCGAGAATGGGCCAGCCACCCCGTCTCGCCAGATAGCAGCCTACAGCGAGCGCACCCGCGAACGCCGCCACGCCGAGCCACATGACCCAGCTCGACATCGGGGGCGCGTCCTCAGGATTGAACACACGATCGGTACCCATGCGCGAGTCGAAGTACTCGTTGAATGCTTCGACCCCAACCACCGCGAGCACCACACCTGCAAGACCGCTCCAGAAAATCGGAGCGTCGAACTTTCCGACCATGCCGTACGCCCAGGCTGCGCCGAGCACGTACGGCAACAGCCCGGCGTAGAGAAAAAACCGATAGCGCACCATGCTGAGTATCAGCAATAGACGGTGGACCGGCGACGTGCTCGACCCAGCCGGCGGGGACGGTGTGCTTAGAGATAAACCCATTGGTGCAATGTCGATGTCTTGTTCGGGTCCCCGGCGAGATCCTCGACGAACCTCGCCACGCGCGGGTCCTGCCAGGCGCGTTGGAAATTCGACCAGATCTCCTCCAACGATTGTCGCCGCAGGTCGCCGCACACGAAGGGCAGCGCATTGATGAGTTTGACGAGTCCATTTGGGAGCACGATCAGCAATGCAGCCGGGTGATGCAGGCGGTAACGCAACTCCTCCAGCAGCCCCATCTCGTGGAAGTGCACGCGCATGCGGCCGCCATATTCTGCGCTCTTCGCATGCAGAACGGCGAAGAATGTGTCGTATTGCTCTTGCGTCGGCACCAGCCTATGCCAGGTTTTTACGGCATTCCCGGTATACATGGTGCGTCCGGTGTAGAAGCTGCCGGCACCCAACTCGAAAGCCAGGTCTACGGCGCGCCCGATTTCGTGGACGTTGAAAAGCGTCGGGGAGTAGTTGATCTCGACCGGCACGCCGGCAGCGTGCAGATTGCGTATCCCTTCTATGGCGAGATCGAAATCCCCGCGAACTCGCATCCGATTGAAGGTTTCGCGCGAGGCGCCATCGAGGCTGACCTGTACTGCCTTCACACCGAGGTCCTTCAGCCGGTGGCATTTCTCAACACTGAGCCCATGGGCGTTGGTTTCGATCTTGAGCTGGCCATCACGGGCACAGACATACTCCACCATCTCGAAGAAAAGCGGATGGAGCGTCGGCTCACCGCCGGAAAACGACAGATAGGGAACCTGCCGGTCCATCGCCTGCTTCAGGAAGTCGAAGACCTGAACCGGGTCCAGCTCATCGCGAAACGCCTTGCCGGGGCCGCTCTCCTCGATGCAATGCAAACAGGCGAGGTTACATTCGTTGGTTACCTGCCAGGCGATGTAGAGGGGGGCGCCAAGGTCGCCCGCCGCCGTGCTGCCGGGCGTTATGGGTTGCGCTGCGGGGTGATTGACTGGCACGGCCACCGGTTCAGTCCTCGAGCAAGCCCTGCTTCCTGAGACTGGCGATGAATGCGGAGCTCTCACGCTCGAGCGCATCGCCGGAGTCCTGGAAGCGGCGCTTCATCCTTTCAATGAGCGTGGCCTCGTCGCAACCAGTTCCGATCTCGCGCACAATGGCGGCGGCGGTGGGATTGAGTGCGAACACTTTCTCGGAGCGCGTTTCGAACAGGACTCCGCCGAACTTCTCTGCGCGGAACTTGGCGTACTTCACGAGTTTCATGGGGAATCCGCCAGCGTCCGTTTCAGCTGATACGCAACCATCTAATCAGACCTCCTGCAATGCCGCAAGCGTGTCATTCAAGTCCGCGACTCGCGCGTCGATGCCGCAAGCGTGCGATCTCTTCGTGGTCCATGCTCTCCAGCTGCTCCTCGATCACCTTCAGCCCCGTGACGATTTCCGGCAGAAGGATGTTTTCGATGGCGCGCGCGCGCCGTTCGGTGCGTACGTACTCATACACCAGGCGGCGCAGATTCACGCAGCAAGAGGCGAGCTCCACGGCAATAGCGAGCCAAGTCCGGTGCGTCAGGGCGCAGGCCCGCGCTTCCGGTGTGGGATTCACCGGGCGCTCACTGCCTCGAGGTGCAGAGGCCTGCAGTTGCGCGTCGATCAATTCCAGGCCCAACAGGCGGGAGCGCGTAACTCTCAGACTGTCCTCACCCATCGACAATGGCGGATAGACCGCCAGCTCATCCAGTCCGTGGCAATTCAGCGCTGCCACGACTGACTCGCGCGCTGCTCTTTGTGCCGCCTGCGAGCTTGCGCGCAGTGTCCGGAGTCTGACCAACTGACGGTGTATTTCCGCGGCCAGCAGAATTCGTTTTTCGTCCAGCAACTCGTAACCTTCCTGCACGAGCCGTTGCTCGTCTTTGAGCTCGAGGAATGCGACCCGAGTGATTGCCAGCTCGCGCTGCGGCTCAGGCATGGCCGGCCTCGCTCAGGTAGAGGTCGATTTGATGCTGTTTGAGACGAGTGAGCTCGGCTACCGGCAGGGTGCGCAACAGACTCCACCCGAGAGTCATGCTTTCCTCCAGTGTCCGCCGCTCCTGTTGGTTTACCAACTGCTCCTCGAACTGGCGTCCGAATTCCAGAAAGCGACGGTCGACCTCGGGAAGGCTGTCCTCGCCCATTACGCTCGCGAGCACACGCACGCGCGTGGCGCGGGCGTAGCTCGCGAACAGTTGATTGGCGAGCGCGGGATGATCGGGATGCGTGTAGCCTGCACCGATCCCCGAATTCATCAGCCGGGACAGGCTCGGCAGCACGCGCACCGGCGGATAGATGCCGCGGCGGTCGAGCTCACGATCCAGCACGATCTGCCCTTCCGTGATGTAGCCCGTGAGGTCTGCGATCGGGTGACTGATGTCATCGTTCGGCATCGAGAGGATCGGCAGTTGGGTCAGCGTGCCTGCGAGTCCCTGGATGCAGCCGGCGCGCTCATAAAGGCCGGCGAGATCGGAATACATGTAGCCGGGGAAACCTTTACGGCTGGGCAGCTCACCGTGGCTCGCCGATACCTCGCGCAGTGCTTCGCAGTAGTTGGTCATGTCGGTCATGATGACCAGCACGTGGCGGCCTTCGACGAAGGCCAGATATTCGGCCGCCGTCAATGCATAGCGTGGAGTCAGCAATCGCTGCGTCGCGGGCTCGTGCGCCAGGTTGAGGAACATTGCGGTATGTTCGAGCGCGGCACTCGTTGCCATGGCCTCGCGGAACGCCTCGGCCGTGTCGTGCGGCACGCCCATGCCGACGAATACGATCGCGAAGTCCGACTGAGCGCCCGTGCGCAGGCGGGCATGCAGAGCAATCTGTGTCGCCAGCCGGTCGTGTGGCAGCCCGGCGCCGGAGAACAATGGCAGCTTCTGACCGCGCACGAGGCTGTTCATCAGATCGATGCTCGAGACGCCCGTTTCAATGAAGTCGCGCGGCAAGGCGCGGGCGGCGGGGTTGATGGCCAGTCCGTCGATGCGCATACGCCGCACTGCCGGTATGGGTGCGCCTCCATCGGTGGGACGGCCGATGCTGTTGAATGTGCGCCCCAGCATGCCGGGGCCTACTCCAAACAGAAGCGGTTCGTTCCAGATCCGGACGCGTGTGTCATGCACCCCCAGGCCGAGCGCTGATTCCAGCACTTCGAGGACCATGTTGTTCTCATCGAGTGTGGCGACGCGAGCGACGCGGCTGTGTCCGTCACGATCCAACACCTCGACGAACGAGTTCAGCCCTAGTGCTACTTTGCGTTCGAGGAACAACAAGGGTCCCTCTATGCGCCGCACGCTGTGCTCCAGAATGATTTCGGCGTGCAACGGGTCAGCTCCTCGGTAACGCTTCGAACTCGTGCTCGAGCTGCTTCCACAGCAGGCGGATCTCTTCGATCCGGTCCTCGCCGTACTCTTCACCGACACGCTGCAGAATCCGTCTGATCGGCAAGGCTGCAATGTGATCGGGCTGCGCGCCGCGCTCGATGGCGGCCCGTGCCAGAGTCACGAAACGAATGACTATGCCCAGGATCGCCGTTTGCCGTTGCGGTGAGCAATAGCGATCAACTTCGGAAAATGAGGACTGCCTGAGTACCGCGTCATTGACAAGCTCTGCGCACAATAGCGTGAGCTGCTGTGGCGGCGGCAACGCATCCTTGCCAACTATGCGGGCCATACGTTCCAGGCGCACCTGGGTCTCGAGCAGCTCGAGCACGGTGCGACGCTGGCCTATCCAATCCGGATTGCCCTGAATCTGCCACCAATGAGCGAGCGCGTCGACCTCGGCGCTGTAGGACTGCAATGGATGGACCGCCGGATAGAAACGCGCTTGCGCCCGCTCGCGGTCGAGTCCCCAGAAGGTTCGTACACAGCGTCGGGTATTCATTGTGACCGGTTCGGAGAAGTCACCGGCCGGCGGGCTGACAGCTCCAATGATCGTGACCGAACCTTCGGTTCCGCCGAGCGTAGCGATGCGCCCGGCCCGCTCGTAGAATTCCGAGAGCCGGGAGCTCAGGTAGGCCGGATAACCTGCCTCTCCGGGGAGCTCGCCCAGGCGGCCGCTCACTTCGCGTAATGCTTCCGCCCAGCGGCTGGTTGAATCGGCCATCAGCGCCACGTGCATTCCCTGGTCACGGAAGTACTCAGCGACCGTGATGGCGGTGTAGATGCTCGCCTCCCGGGCGGCGACCGGCATGTTGGAAGTGTTGGCGATGATCACCGTACGTTCCATCAGCGGCCGCCCGTTACGGGGGTCCTCGAGCTTGGGCAACTCATCGAGCACTTCTGCCATCTCATTGCCGCGCTCACCGCAACCAACATACACAATGACGTCGGCGTCACACCATTTCGCAAGCGCTTCCTGCAGCACTGTTTTTCCCGTGCCGAAGCCACCCGGCAGGGCCGCACGACCACCGCGAGCGACCGGAAAGAGAGTGTCCAGGATCCGCTGTCCCGTAATCATCGGACCGGAAGCCGGCAAACGACCCCTGAGCGGCCGTGGCTGCCGCACTGGCCACAGGTGTGCGAGCTGCAGCTGAATCGTCGAGCCGTTGGGGCACCGGACAGAGCAGATCGGCTCACTGTCGGTATACTCACCCGCGGCACTCACGGACAACACCTCCCCTGAAATACCCGGCGGAATCAGATATTGCTGCACGTGTGGTGTGTGGATGGTGCCGGCAGACTGGCCAGCTTGCACGGTGTCTCCAACACTGACGGCGGGTTCGAAGTTGAAACGAAGCGTCGATGGCCGACCCGCCCCAGGTCGCACGAACGGGCCGGAGGAGGTGTCCAAGGGGCGCAGCAGTCCGTCAAAAATGTGCCCGAGCAGGCCTGGTCCCAATTTCACCGACAGTGGACGGCCGGTGCCTGCAACGGCATCTCCCGGCTTGAGTCCGGTAGTGTCTTCGTAGATTTGTGCCACGAGCTCATCGGCGCTGAGCTGGATGATTTCTCCTGGCAACGCATTCGGTCCTACGGTGATCGCTTCCTGCACGTGAAATACATCGGACGTGCGGGCGCGTAGCACCGGTCCGCTGATCCAACGGATTTGCGCATCACTCATGGGGCAGCTGCTCACTGTCCGCCAGCGCGAGGTACTCGGCCAGGAAAGCCGACTCGATGTTGGCACGGTGAGCCAACAGGCCCCGGGTCGTGGCGTCCAGGCTAACTCCTTCGCAGCGAATCCTCAGACCGGCTCCCAGCGCGGGATCGTGCACCCACTTCAGCGTGTGAGCGCCGCGCTTCGCAGCGAATTTTTCCAGCTCGCCGCGTTCTTCCGCCAGCCACCCCGAGCCATGCTCGATATTCCACGACGCAATGGTACCCAGTAGAAGATCAGCCTGACCCATTGCTGCTGTGACCCACGCTTGGCGGTGCTCGGCATTTCGCCAGCGAGCCTCCAGCGCCTCTGCGATCTCCGTCCACATGGACTCCAGCAGCTTCCGCGTTTCGGATTGCGCCCGCCTGCGCGCGTCCAACTCCGCACCGGCCTCCGCTTGTCGCAACCGTTGAGCTGTGCGGGAACGTTCCTGGGCAACCGCTCTTCGAACGTTGGCCCGCGCTTCCGCGCGGCCCAAGCGAAGAATTTCCTGTACCTCCGACTCCGCCTTGGCGAGCATTTGCTTGCAACGCTGTTCACGGTCGCTATTTACGCGTTGCAACAGTGCATCAACTTGTGCGTCTAGTGCGTTCGAGGGGGTTGAGTCGTTCAAACCGCAACTCCCAGGGCTCGTCGGATCTGTTCTTCCATATCGGGCGGCTCCCGGCCTTCCCGCAGGTCGGCAATGACGAGGACTAGTGGCGGCTGTGCGCGGAGTGCTTCCTCCAATTGTTGGGCAGGGACGGCTGCTGTCAGCTCCGCGGTAATAAGAACGACTTCTGCACTACGCAGCGCCGTCCGAAAGCATTCCTCAACGTTCCGACGGTCCGGTGTCAATACGCGTGCGCCGGCCAGCCGCCATCCGACCGCGGTCAACTCGTCTGCGAGGACCGTCAGCTCCATATGCTCAGCCCAGCCGGTTGAGGATGAGTATGGAAACGATCAACCCGTAGATCGCAATTCCTTCCGCGAGGCCGACGAGCACCAGCACCCGTCCAAAGAGTTCTGGTTTCTCGGCGATCGCTCCGACGCCCGCGCTGCCGACGCGACCAACAGCGTAGCCGGCACCCAGTGTCGCAAGTGCAGTGGATAGCGCCGCGGCCACGTAGGCCAAGCCGGCGAGCTGGGGATCGTTCGTCATGGTGATTTCCTCGATGGGTCAAGCATGGTTGGCCATACCTGTTGGCAGTGGCAGGGGGCGGAACGGGCGGCCCGTACCGCGCAGGAAGCGGATGAAGAATTCAAACAGGACGAGGCGGGTGGTCTGAATCCCAACCACGAGACCCTCGACGACAATGATGACCAGGTTGCCGAGTGCCAGGACCAGCCAGGCGGTCGACGGTGAGTCAGTCCCCGCGGCGAGGCCGTTGATGGCACTCGCGAGACCGGCGTGCGCAAGCGCGAAAGCTCCGACGCGAACGAAGGAGATCGTGTTGACAAAGAGTTGCAACAGCGTTTCGAGCGATTCGCCGACAGCGGAGCCCAGGTTGCTCATTCGTGCGGACGTGGCCGAGGCGGCAGCGCCAACCCAGTACCACGCGAGCCCCGCAGGCAGAATCCAGAGCGCGCGCATGTCGAACACGCTGGCGATCATCCCGAGATAACACAACACGAGACCGGCGCGCGTCGACCACCACAGCCGTGCTTGTCCGGCCCAGTGATGCTGTATGGCCTCGAGAATCAGGCCGGCCAGAATTACGCAGGCACCGAATGCCAAGCTGGCGACGAGGAGTGGCAGCGGCCGGTCGATTGGATGCAGCCATAGGGCGGGCAGGATTCCATCGCGCGCAAAGACGCTGCCGAACAATAGTCCGAATACCATGGCCGCGATGCCGCCCGGAATGAGTAGAGCCACGGACGGATACCTGCGACGCAACGCCAGACCGGTGACTGCCAGCAACGCTCCCTGACCCACGTCACCGAACATGAAGCCGAACATCAAGGGTGCAATCAGCGCGACGATCGGACTCGGGTCGGCCTCGCTCGCAGCGGGTACGCCGAGCAGCCGGGAGAACAGCTCAAACGGCTGCGCCCAGCGCGGATTGCGCAACACGACGGGCCGTGTCAGATCCGGCGGTGAAGGGGGAAATCGCAGTAGATGCTGCAGGTGCGCGCGCTGCAGAGCGGCTTCGATCCGTGCTCCGGCGGGGTCGCTGGTCCAGCCGGTAATCCAGCCGAAGTGTTCGGTTACGGCGAGCTCGGGCACGTGGGCGACGAGCCACTCGATGAAGGCCAGGTCGCCCAGCGCCTCAGCCACGGCGTGTGCGTCATGCAATTGCGCAAGCTGCGCACTCAGCTCCTGCAGCCCGGCTGAAATTTCTTCGCGCCGCACGGTGACTCGCTCGAGCGCGGCATCACGGGTGGCGGGCAGCTGTTGGGGTAATTCGAGGCGCCGCCCCTTGAGTGCAGCAAGCGTACCGTCGAGCGCCTCAAGCTGATCCTTCGGGCCAACCGCTATCAGATAGCATCGATCGCCTCGAAGTATCCGGTGCACGAGCACCGCTGGCGGGACGCCGAGCGCATCGGCTGCTGACGCCAACAGATAGAGGCGGCTCGCCAGAATAGGTCCCGCCTGCCCAAACAGGCCGAGATCGGGGAGCTTGACGTCTGGCTCGGACAAAAGGCCACTCAGCAATTCGAGTTGTGCCTGCTCGTAGGCGAGCTGCTGCATGCGAGTGATGAGTGGATCGGCGCTGAGCGTCCATGCCCGCAGCCGTGTCAGAGCTCCGTTAGCTATTTCTTCCGGTTGGCGCACACGATCCGCCGGTGTGCTGGCGGCATGTGGCCAATATTGCGCATAGCGCTGTGCCAATCGCTTGTAATCGTCAAGCGCCGCGCGCAATGTTGGCAAAAGATGGGTTGCCGATACGTCGGTGTGCGATTGCAGTTCCACCTGTCCGGTCGCTGCCAGACAGCGCAGCGTGGATGCCAACTCCTCTCGCGTCGTCAAGAGCTCAAACCAAACTGCGCTGGCGGGACGCAACATGATCAGGCCGCTTGCTGCACGCGCGCCGCGAAGACGCTTCGGCGCACCAGCCCCCCACGTAGCCGCTCCAGATCGAGTGCCAGCAGGCCAAGGTGACACAGGGTAGCGACGGCAGTGCCGTCACTCGCGCGAAACAACCTGGTCAACTGATCTGCCAGCCTTCTTCGCAGCGTCGGGGTGTCTGCTGCGTTGCTGAGAAGTCTCTCGGCATGAGTGTTGATCGTTTGCAACAAGCGGCTCACGAGCTGCTGCGTCTGTACGTCTGACCGGGCTGCGAGCGTCAGCCAGTGCGCAAGCCATGCGGAACTCATGGGAACGCGACCGAGGATCGCAGGCTCCAACGGCGCGAGAGGAGTCCCTTGCAGCGCGGCTGCGCGCTCGGCAGGGTTACCCGGGGCGACAGGGCCGCAGACCGGGTCCGCAAGCAACCACGCTGGTGCCGGCTCGGGTCGAGAGAGTCGGGCGAGCAGACTTAGAAACGGCAGCCACGCACACCATGCGAGCCAGGGCTGGCATTCGCGCGGATGCCAGGTAGCAACGCTTTCCACGTACTGGCGCCACTCCGTCCGCAGAGTCCGTTCGATCGCGTGGACATCACGAGTCGGGTCGAGCGAGGCAACCCACTCTGCCAGTGGGCTCGCTCGTGCTGAATCCAGGTATTGGCCCAAGTCGCGGTTCGCTTCCAACCGCAGCCAAGCGGCCTCATCCAACAGTTGTCCATGCCGTGCATGGACCCTGGCCAATGCGTAGTCCAGGTTGCCCTCAGCGACCATCATGAGTCTGCTCTTCGTCGTCGGGAGGAGTTGGCTCTATGGCGTCGGCAGTAAGGCGTGCCGCCAGCCGCGCGAGCGCTGCGGTGCGCCGCGATGGTTCGGAAAGCTGGCGGATCGCAGCCTCCGAGGATGGCCGCGTCTTTTCGGAAAGGCCTTTGGCCTCTCGCTCAAGGTTCTTTGCAGCTCGCGTATGGAGCGCCACGATACGCGCCTGAGCGCGTTCAAGGATGAGCCGACGCTGCTGGCGGGCACGTTCCAACATATCTGCGGCCTGTCGTTCACACACGCTTATCTGCGCCTGTGCCTCACGCTCAGCTTTCAACGTGCGATCCATGGCGTGAGCCACGAGTAAATCCGTGCCCGCGCCTACCCGCGAATCATCCGTTTCCATATCCATCTCTACTTAGGCCGTAGCAGGCTCGGCAGATATCCTGGCTAATACGTACTCGCGATCACGCCCGAAACGACTCAAAATGCAAATTCTCACACCTGAAGGGAAACACCATGTCAATACGATTGATCGGGATGATGTCATTGGCCTTCGCGCTGTCAGGCGTAGTGCTCGATGCCGCGGCAGCGGACGTCGAAGTCGGCAAAGCCAAGGTTCAGCAGGTCTGCTCTGAATGTCACGAAGCCGCGGACTGGAAGGGTAAGAGCGAAGCCGATCTGCAGGCCAAGATAGCCAGCGTCGTAGCCGGCAAGGCCAAACACAAGAAGAAACTACAGCTGACGGACGCGGAGATTGCCGATATCGCCGCCTATTGGGCAGCCGCAGCGAAGTAGTGCAACAAAAGCGCAATAAATTCGACACGGGCGCTGCTCACTTGGGCGGCAGATCTGCCTTGTGTGGAGACTTCGCCAGCGCCTCGTTCCACAGTTGCTCTGCGTTCTCCGGCAGGGCGTGCACGATGCCGCGGTGGCATTCGATGCACGTCTTGCCGGACTGAATGGCCTTGGCGTGCATACGGGCGGGCATGCCGCCTTGCGCTTCGAGACTCATGGCCTGGAAGCTGTGGCAACTGCGGCAGAACTTCGAGTCGTTGGCGAGCAACTGCTTCCAGACTTTCTGGGCCATCTCGCCGCGGTGCGCCTCGAACTTCTCGCGGGTGCTGATCTTCCCCGCGGCCTCCCTGATGACATCGGTGGATACGAGCGCCTTGGTGTACATGAGCTCGAACCAGTTGCCTTGCGGCAGGTGGCAGTCGGAGCAGCCGGCACGCACGCCCACTGCGTTCTTGAAGTGGCTGGAGGCTTCGTACTCCGGTCGGATGAACTGTTGATGGGAGTGGCAGGCAAAGCAGAACTCGGTGCTGCTGGTCTCGTGCACCACCCAGTTCATGCCGCCCAGGCCGGCCGCGCCGATGCCGAGCATCAGCAGGCCCCCTAACGGAATTCCCAGCAGCCACCGGCTCCTGGGACGGGCCCAAAGTCTCTGCCAGAGACCCGGACGTGGCGGTGGGGCGCTGCTGGTCTCCATCTGTTGCGACCTTTCCTTTGCTGAAAACGGCTGCAGGCCACTCGCCCGCGCGGACGTCAGCATCGGGGACGCCCTGTCGGGTGTCGATACGTAACAATCCCTAGCTACCCGTGGGCAATAGCCATCCGTGGGGAGCGGGATCGGGGTACCTGCCGGTAGACCTCAGTCCTTGGGCTGCTTGCGCACCACCAGAACGGGAACCGGTGTATGGCGCAGCACGTACTCCGCATTGCTCCCGAGAACCAACCGCGCCAGCCCGCGGCGCCCGTGGGTGCCCATCACGATGAGATCGGCGGGCCACTCCTTTGCCTGCTCGACGATCAACTCACCCGTGTTGTCAATCGCCGTCCCAATGAGCAATGACTCGGGCTGCAGGCCGTTCTCCCGAACGACCCCTTCTGCCTGTTTCAACAGGGTTTCGGCGCCCTCGCGCAGCCTTTGCGGAAGGTCATCAAGTGCGCCAAAGGCGACGGCGTATTCCATTGCGGGCACGGCGGTGTTCACGACATTCACCAGGCGCAGCCGGGCGCCATCGCGCTTCGCCAGTTTGATCGCTTCGAGCAATCCGTAGGCAGCGGTTTCGCTTCCATCGATCGGCACGAGAATGTTTGAGTACATGGATCTCTCCTTGAGTCGTCAGGGCGGAAGCTAGGGCCTCACGTGCAACCCAACAATAAGGATTTGTGCGCAGTCGCGGTGGAAACCGCTTATCGACGTCCTTTCGGTATCAATCTCAGAATGATGAGGTGTGCGAAGCGCATGCAGCGACATTGAGGGAAATCTGCGATGAAGACGATGAAGGCCGCGGTCGTACGTGAATTCGGCAAGCCACTGACGATCGAGGACGTTCCAATCCCGGCGCCCGGCGCGGGCGAAGTACTCGTCAGGATCAGGGCATCGGGTGTCTGCCACACCGATCTGCATGCGGCGGACGGGGACTGGCCGGTGAAACCGACTCCACCATTCATTCCCGGTCACGAAGGTGCGGGGATCGTCGCTGCTGTTGGGGCCGGCGTCAGGAGCCTGAAGGAAGGCGACCCAGTCGGCATCGCTTGGCTGCACGACGCCTGTGGCGCATGTGAATACTGCATTACGGGCTGGGAAACACTCTGCGGGTCCCAACACGACAGCGGTTACAGCGTCAATGGCACCTTCGCAGAGTATGCGATCGGGTCAGCGGCTTACGTAGCACGTCTGCCCGAGCGCGTCGACTTTGCGGCGATGGCACCCATCCTGTGTGCGGGAGTGACCACATACAAAGGAATCAAGGAGACCGAGGCGAAGCCCGGTGAATGGATCGCCATCTCCGGCATCGGGGGACTCGGACATGTTGCAATCCAGTACGCGCGCGCCATGGGCTTGCAGGTGGTTGCGTTGGACGTGACGGAAGAGAAGCTCGCACTTGCGCGCAAGCTGGGTGCGGATATCGCGATCAACGCCAAATTGCCCGATGCGGCTGAGCAGGTAGTAGAGCTGACCGGCGGCGGTGCCCACGGTGTTCTGGTCACGGCTGTGTCGCCCCCGGCGTTTGCACAGGCGCTGCGTTATGTTAGGCGCAAGGGCACAGTGAGCCTCGTTGGCCTGCCACCCGGAGACTTCGCGACACCGATCTTCGATGTCGTTCTAAAGCGAATTACGGTGCGGGGCTCGATTGTCGGTACTCGCAAGGATCTGGCCGAGGCGGTTGAATTTGCTTCCCAAGGCAAGGTGCGCGCCCACATTCACACGGCGAAGTTGGAAGACATCAATCGTGTCTTCGCTGACTTGAAGGCGGGGCAGGTTGATGGACGTGTCGTGCTCGATCTCAATTGAAATGCGCCTCGCCTCGAAGATGGGCTGACGGGTCCGCGGTCAGCCTGTTTCGGACGGCTGCTCCAGCAAGCCGAGCGCCAGCAAGCGACACTGAGCCTCAACGGCACGCCAGTCGTTCCACGGCGCAACGATGCCCTTGTATTCAGTCAAGTCGACTTCTGTGAGGTCGTACGGGTTCGGGCTGGCAAGCTTAACGACGACAGAGCTCAGCATGCTGCCGCCTTCGCCAGCAAACTCACGATACAGCTCGTTCATTCTGTCCAGGGCCCGGGCGCTCTCGCGCAGACCCAGGTGGTGCGAGAGTGCGGCCGTGTCCAGATAATCCCGCGTCGCGTTGCGCTGAACCAGCAGATAGGCTTTGATCCTCAGCATCTCTTCGATTGTGGGAAGTTTGAGTTGGCGCCCACCAGGCAGGTCGACCGTAACTGTCTCAAGCGGTGCAGAGCGCCTCTGATTCCTCAGTCCCGCATCAATGCTGTTGATTTCCCCGAGAACGAGCTTGCCCTTGATGCGGCGCTTCGTGCGCCAGCCCACAATCGATTCCAGTGCGGCAATCGCGGTGTCGTAGTGCTTCGACAAGTCCTTGATCACGTGATCGTGGTCGATCGAGATGCGATGATGTGCATGCATTGCTGCTGCCGTGCCACCCACGAGCACGGCCCCCGGAATCTTCGCTTGTAACAACGCGGCGTCCGCGAGCAACCGCTCCCAGTCGGGTGTCTTTCGCGCTTTAGGCATGCTCAGAGTCGGACTGCGCTCTACGCAAAACGTCGGGTAGCAGTGTCGCAAAAGCACGGACCTTGGGATCATCCCGATCCAGAGCTGCGACGACCTGTTGTACGCGATTAGCGAGGCCACTCTGTTGGCGAGCACGAATCGCGCGAACCAGTCCCCGCCATGCCGCAATATCACCGCGCACGACGACATCCTCAATAGCGGCTTTGGTGAGGTCACGGCCGGCCACCTCCGTGAGATGTCGGTGCGGCATCAGCGGGGTGTCAAGCTCCAACGGGCGAGCTTCAAGTACGAGCCCAACCGCCTCACACAGACGTGCCACCTTGACGAAGCCGAGCTCCGGAAGTTTGCCGGACTCGATGGCTGCAAGGGTCGAGCGGCCGACACCGGCGGACGAGGCGAGCGCCGTGAGCGTAAGCCCCTTGGCTCGCCGCCGTTGCGCGATCAAGTAACCGATGGATGACAGATTCATCGGTCCAGTATACAAGACTGGTCATAATATGTCCAGTATACTGGACTCAAGACTCACGGTTGATGTGCTCGCCGACGAGCGAGCGTGCACTCAATAAGGAAACGCCATCGAAGGCGCCGCGAATAGCTTGGCACCCCGCAATGTGCGCGGCACCTTATGGTTGAAGTTCACTGGTTTGATGACGAGCACATCACAGGTCAGCGAGTCCAGTACCCGCTCGGCGGTATTACCAATGAAGAAGCCCTTCAGCCCTGAGCGCGAGACGGCCCCCATGACCACAATTGAGCTATGGACCTGGCGGGCTGTCAGCCCGATCGCGTCAATCGGATGCCGGTCGACCAAATGGCGCCGGCTGCGCGGAATCTCGGCGGACTCCAAGGCGCGATCCAACACTTGCCTGGCCTTCCGTGCCGTCTGAGCCATCAGGCGAGGTAGGGAAAGCGCACCGGCTGCATCTGCAGGCCAGATTGAGGGCGGCGCCGGAATGTAGGCATGCACTGCATGCAGCGTACCGCGTAAGGAGTCAGTGATGCTGGAAGCGACACTCAAGATTTGTTTATCGAGTGCAGCCGGCTTGGCGCGCGCGTGCGTCGGATCCACTGCGGCGAGAATGACAGGCCGTTGGTACGGCGTTTTCGTCTTTACGAGCAACACGGGCAGTGCGCTCAGACGCAGCAACTCCCAGTCCGTCAGGTGCAACATTCCTGCGGCGGCGTGCGTGCCCGCATGCAAGTCGGCCACGATGAGATCGGCCTTTATCTTGCTCGCGCGGCGAATGACTGCCTCGTAGCCGGGAAAATCCCATTCCGCGGCAACTGACACTTCGATCGCGCGCCGTTGCAGGGGCTTTGCCATAGCGCGCAGCTGAGTCAGACATCGCTCCTGAATGTCGCGCTCGGTATTTGCGAGGCCGCCATTGGGATAGGAATAGGCGTCAATATACAGAGGCGTGACGATGGCGTGGAAGAGTTCAACGCTCGCTCCGAACGCGTGTGCCAGTTGTGCTGCCTTAGTGACTGCAGGAGGCGCCGTACCCTGCAGATTCTTGACGGCGACCAGGATGCGACGAATGCGTTGCATGACAGCGGCTCCTCACGAATGTATTTGTTGACGCATACGGTCGTCGGCCTCAAAGAACGTGCGCGCCAACTTAACGAGCTCGCCATCGCTTGGGTGATCGAGCGTCTGCACGGCAGCAATGCGTTTTGCGAGGCCCGGGTCTTCGCGCTCGATATAGCTGGCCAATTCCTTCTTGGCACCCGCCGGCCCCGTGATGAGAACCACGCCTGCCTGTTGCAAGGCGTGGGCAACCTGCCGCAGAAATGCCGTGTCAACCGGGGCATGCCCGCTGTCGCGTGCATTGGCCTTGTGATGAATATGCTGGTGCGGATGGCTGCTGCGGATAGTGGTGGAATCGACGTCGGTCGAATCGAACTGGAAAATTTTGGCCTCGTGGTGATCGATCCAAACGATGGCGTGATAGTGACTGCTCATGATTCTCACCTGTGGTATTCGATGGGTTCACTATAGCCAGTTGGCATCTTCGCTCTGTAGGTATTTGCCGAAACCCACGGGTCCTCTATGTAGTTGTTCGTATTCCCGATGGCGGGCTCGTCATTCAAAGTGTGAGCTACCAATCGGGGAGATATCGCCATGTTACTGAATTCGTTCTGCATGCTCGGTGTGGTCTGCTGCACTCCCAGGACGACTGCTCTGGAGGCCGCGTATCTGATGCGCAGCAAACATGTGGGCGACCTGGTGGTCGTCGAGGACGATGAAGTCCGGAAGGAGCCTCTCGGTGTCATTACGGATCGGGACATCGTCGTGGAGGTGCTTGCGAAAGGACTTGACCCTGCTACGACACTCGTTGGATCGGTCATGAGGACCCCCGTTGTCATCGCTCATGAAGACGAGGATTCGACCATGACACTGGAGCGTATGAGGACTCACGGCGTGCGCCGAATTCCAGTGGTGGGGCAGCACGGCGTCTTGGTTGGGATCGTAACGGCCGATGACATGCTGAGGCGCCTTGCTGCAGAGGCGGGCCTGTTGACGGAAATCATCACGCGGCAGCAATCACTCGAGGAGCGGCGTTTGCGCTGATCTCGATGTCAAAGCGAATTCTCATCATTGACGGTCACCCGGATTCAAGCTCTGAGAGGTACGTCCATGCTCTCTCGAAGGCCTACTTCGATGGAGCCAAGATGGGCGGACACGAGGTACGCAGCATCATTGTCAGTGAAGTTGAGTTCCCGCTATTGCGTACCAGTGACGATTTTCAAACCGGGTCGCCTCCTGAACCGATCCGAACGTGTCAGCAAGACCTGCGCTGGGCTGAACACGTCGTCATTCTCTTCCCATTGTGGCTCGGTTCCATGCCGGCGTTGCTGAAGGGTTTTCTGGAGCAGATGTTGCGACCGGGGTTTGCGTTCGAATACTCCGAGGGCCTCGGGCTTCCGAAGCGGCTCCTGCGTGGCAGAACGGCGCGGATCATTGTGACGATGGGTATGCCGTCGCTGTTCTATCGCTGGTATTTTCGTGCGCACAGCCTCAAAAGCTTACAGCGAAATATCCTGCGCTTCTGCGGGTTCCGACCGGTCAGCGCCTGTGTCGTTGGAATGGTTGAATCCATGAGCCACGTGGGCCGCGGCGAATGGTTGGCGCGCGTGCAAGAACTGGGCAGGCGCGGCCGATAACCCCCTGGAGAAGTCCGCCGGGCCTGTCAGGGGCCGTCCGGACTAAGTCGCCGCTTCCGGATCGCCTTTCAGGTCCAGAACCATCCGAACCAATTGGGCGAGCGACGAGGCATCCATCTTTTCCATGACCCGGGCGCGGTGTATCTCCACGGTGCGCTGGCTGACGCCCAGATCGGCCGCCATGATCTTATTGGGTTTCCCGCTCGTCACGAGCTCGAGGACTTCGCGCTCGCGCGGCGTGAGGGATTCGAGCCGTTCCTTGATGCGGGCGCGCTCCCGCAATTCCGTTCGGCCCTTCTGATCCTTCGCCAGAGCACGCTGGATGCGATCGATCAAGTCCTGATCCCGGAACGGCTTCTGCAGGAAATCGAAAGCTCCCTGTTGCATGGCCTCCACCGCCATAGGGACGTCACCGTGGCCGGTAATGAAGATGACTGGAATGATGGCGCCGCGCAGATTCAGTTGCTCTTGCAGCTCGAGGCCGCTCATGCCGGGCATGCGTACGTCGAGAACAATGCAACCCGGCTGTCGGGGGTCGTAAGTGGCCAGGAACTCCTGTGCGGAGGGTACGGCGACCGCGGCCAGACCGACTGATTTCAGCAACAGGCGCAGAGCGCCGCGGACCGCGTCATCGTCGTCCACTATAAAAACAGTAGGTACTCGTTCTTTCATCGCCAATCTGTCTGTGTCGGGTGAAGCTCGAGTTAGTTACGTGTGCTCGTGAACGCGTGTGCGGGAGGTAGGGGCTGGGATCGCAGATGTTTCAAGAGGTCCGCAGCGTTTCTGATCTCGCCTTCGTCGCTGACTGCCGTTGCCTTCTGTCTGTCCTGCAGTAGCGCCAGTAGCGGCGTTGCTCGCCCGCCGACATAGGCCGTATCGCTCACCAGCCGCACGCCGTGACTGTAATCCGCGTAGCGAATTCCGTGCACTGTACTCAACGGCTGGATCGGATTGCCATCGGGCCTGTGCCAGCCGTAGATGGCAACGCGACCCGGATTGCTCCACAGCCGGTTCGTCAATACCAGGTCCTTCTTGTCGCCTGCCGTCAGAAATCCGAGGTCATCGGTCAAGGCAGCGCGTTGCTCGCGGACCAGCTCATTGTGTTGTGAGTAATACGCTGTAGAGCGCATTGCATCGCTCGCGGGAAGCGGCTGTGGCTGTAGATGCATTTTCGCCTGGGCGTAGATCGCGTCGACGATCCTGCGGGTGGGCAGGGTGAAGTGGAATCGACTCGCCACTGCCAGGGCGGTCTGCAATCTCATGGGTGTCAGGAAAAAATTCTCGTCCGAACCGACCGCGAGGTAGTCCGGGAATACGCAGACCGTGACGTCGGATAAGGTTCCTGCCGCACCTTGCAGATGGACGGGTTTCAGCTTCCGGAGAAACGCCGGCATGTTGCCGGCAAGCAACGTATCGAGGATTCTAGCCTCACGCTCGTCATCAGCGGTCCCAGCGACTTCGGACACGAACGTGCTGCCGGTGGGAGCATCATGGGGACGGTCGGGGATCGAGTGAGTCAGTTCGTCGTTGCAGGGGGCGTTGGCCGAAGTTGCTGCTTCAACGCACGTGCAGCCCAAGAGCCAAATTGCCACACTCAGACCGATCGGGGATCCGGTTCGCACGCCTGATTTGCCTTCTCGGGCCTACCCGATTCGCTTCCGGACCCCAAGTATCGCAGCGGGCTGCCGGTCAGGCAACCCACGCCGCCGCCACTGCTCGATATTCGTACTTGCTGCACGTTATCGGGCATTTGCGCTGATGGCATTGAACTTCTGCCGTGCGTTGGAGTCGCGCGGAGAGGTGGCTCGAGTTATGAGTGATGCGCCGACGCGACGGAAGAATCTCTCCAACGGGCGGCAGGACTTTGCCCGCCGCCCGCTTGCTTCGTCAGCTTCGCACCGAGAGGTGATTGATGACCCGCATCACTCCTGGTGCGGACCAAGCAGTCTGCTGCGCTTGATCCCGTTCTGCCCATGAACGCACCTCACCGTTGAGCGTGACTTCCGACCCGGATGTTTCCACCTTGATGCGATCCGCATCCACCTGAGCGAGTCGGCGAAATGCGTCTTCGATCCGGTGCTGGATGTTTTCGGGTGCCACCGCCGGCTTGATTTCGATCGAATTGCGCACGCTCACGACTCCATCGAGCCGCCGCATGCAACTCTCCGCCCGCTCACGCTGATAGTGCCACTCGACTGCGCCGGTCAGTGATATCCGGCCATCTTTGACCGATGGCTTGATTTGCTCCCACGTCAGTGGCAGGTCGATCTTCAGGGCCGCCAGTGCGGCGCGTGCCAGCTCAGGATCCGTGGGTCCGGCCGACAGAGGCTTGACCTGGATGTCGTTTGCTACAGCAGCAACTCCTTTCACCCGCCTGACCGCGATTTCTGCGTGATATTTCTGTAGATAGCTGGGCACGAAGCCGGAGAGAGTCACCTCACCGCCGTTCACCTTGACTGCGATGTCGGTATCGTCCACATCGGGAGTCCAGCGTAACTCGGCATCCACGTCACGCTTGATGTCATTGTCTGATTTCATGGTTGCCACTCCCTACTGAACGCTGATCTGCTTGGGTTGGGATTTCTCCACCTTCGCTTTCGGAATGTGCACCGTCAGGACGCCGTCCTTGCTGTCGCAGCGGATGCTGTCCGTGCTGACGTTGTCCGGCAGGGAAAAGCTGCGTTCGAAGCTGCCGTAGAAGCTTTCGACACGATGAAATTTCTCCGACTTGCTGTCATTCTGCTGTCGGCGCTCACCCTTGATTGTAAGGATGCCGCCGTCGAGTGTGACCTGGACGTCTTCCTTCTTGACGGCGGGCAACTCGGCGCGGATCAGGAATTCCTGATCGGTTTCGCTGATGTCGGCCGACGGCGCCCACTCCAGCTTCCGCTCCCCGCCGCTACCGGCGAGCCGGGGCCATCGGGATAGTCCTGCCGGCAACATTCGATTGAAGATTGTGTCCATGTCCGCGAACGGATCGTAGCGCATGAGGTTCATGAGTCTCTCTCCTTTCAAACCGTGTGTGATCTAACGCACACAGTTTGCATCTGGGAGCGACCCGCGCGCGATCCGAGGAAATACGTACTCATACAACTCACGTTTGGAGATTACGCCCCAAAGAGTACCGCCCGGACCTACAACGGGCGCGTACTCAATGCCGCGAGCCTGCAGCTTCGCCATTGCGTCCTGGATCTCTTCGTCCTGATCCAGGACCGTGGGGCGGCGCGACAAAATGTCTACAACGTTCAAGCCGGAAAGTTCGCCACTCCGATCCAACAGGGCGCGGAGGATATCGCGATCGGTCAATATACCGATGGCGGTCGGTTGGCTGACGCTGGAGGCGATGGCGACGATAGCTTCGGCGCCGCCATCGCACAGAAGGCGAGCAGCATCCGTCAACTTTGTGAAAGCTGTCACCGTGGTTACATCACGGCTGCAAATGTCACCCACTTTCATAATGAGGTGTGTCCCGGTGAGTGCTATGGCCGGCAATATTGCCGGGAATTCACAACGGATGGGATTCGTATCTATGGCTTTCGCATAGGTGCATCTGCGTATTCCTGCGGGCAGCCTGCGGGGGCAAGGTTCCGCCAGGCGATCCGAACTGCGTGCGCCGCCGGACCGAGGCTCATGGTTATGCCGGCCTGCAATTGAAGGTGTCCTCTGACCGAACATCCCCAGAGCTACGCCGGAATCGCGCCTGAGCTGGCCGAGCTTGCGGCCCTGAGTCCGGCCGAAGTTCTACGGCGACTCGATACAACAGAGCATGGTTTGACTCCGGAAGAGGCTGAGTCGCGCCGTGCGCGCTGGGGTGAGAACACGGTCGCACACGAAAAACGACAAACCGCGTGGGCGCAGTTCGCGAGGCGGCTTCTCGACCCGCTGAATCTGTTGTTGCTGACACTCGCAACGGTCTCCGTACTCACCGGTGACCATAAAGCCCCCGTCATCATTTTCATAATGGTGCTATTGAGCGTGTCGTTGTCGATCTTTCAGGAGCGTCGCTCGGGGAATGCGGCGCGGCGCTTGCAGTCCATGGTGCACACAACGGTCGCCGTCGTGCGGCAGACCGGCGCGGTGCCGCTGCCTGCCGAAACAAACAATGCGCCACTCGAGATCCCGATTCACGAGCTGGTGCCAGGTGACATCGTCCATCTGTCCGCCGGCGACATGATTCCGGCTGATCTGCGGCTGCTCACGGCCAAGGATTTGTACATCAATCAGGCTGCGCTCACCGGGGAGGCACTGCCGTGTGAGAAACACGCCATACGGCTCGAAAAGCCTGCAAATGAGATCGGCGGACTGATCAATATCTGCTTCATGGGGACGACCGTGGTCAGCGGATCGGCGACCGGAGTGATCGTCCTGACGGGCCGGCGGGCCTATTTCGGTGGCGTAGCCGCGCTCATCGCGGGCAAACGCGCGGCGACGAGTTTTGACAAGGGAGTCAGCCGCTTCGGCTGGCTGATGATCCGCTTCATTCTCATCATGGCGCCGCTGGTATTTCTCATCAACGGCCTGACGAAAGGGGATTGGATCGAGGCGCTGCTGTTTGCGACCGCTGTGGCGGTGGGGCTGACGCCGGAGATGCTTCCCATGATTGTCACAGTGAATCTTGCGAAAGGTGCACTGGCAATGTCGCGGGAACGGGTGATCGTCAAGCGGCTCAATGCCATTCAGAATTTCGGCGCCATGGATGTGCTGTGCACCGACAAGACCGGCACCCTGACTCAGGACCGGGTGATCCTGCAGAAGCACATCGATCTGAGTGGTGAGGAGAGCGAATCGGTTCTGGAGTACGCCTATCTCAACAGTTGCTACCAGTCGGGCCTGAAGAATCTGCTGGACGTCGCGGTGCTGCAGCACGAGTCGGCCGACGCGCTTGGCGCAGTTGCACGGCAATATCGCAAGGTCGACGAGGTGCCGTTCGATTTCGAGCGCCGGCGCATGTCCGTGGCGGTCGCAGGCGCGGGCCGGCGGCTGTTGATCTGCAAGGGCGCGGTTGAGGAGGTATTCGCGGTATGCAGGTTGGGTAGGATCGGCACCGATTCGTTCGCTCTCGATGAATCCCACCTGGTGCAGTTCCGCGGCACCGCTGAGCAGCTCAACGCCGACGGCTTTCGCGTCATCGCAGTCGCGATCAGGGAGCTGCCCGTGGGCCAGGACACGTGCGGTTTGCGCGACGAAGTTGACATGGATCTGGTGGGATTCATTGCATTTCTGGATCCACCGAAGGAAAGCGCCGGCCGGGCGATCAAGGCGCTGGCCTCTCACGGCGTGCAGGTGAAGGTGTTGACGGGTGACAATGAAGTCATCACACGCAAGATCTGTCGGGAGGTGAATCTGCCTGCGGGCCGCGTCGTGCTCGGCAGCGAGCTGGCTGCGATGACTCCGGAGCAACTTGCCACAGCGGTTGAAGAGGCACAGATTTTCGCAAAATTATCGCCGACCCAGAAGGCAGAGGTCATTCTGGCACTGCAGAAGAATCACCACGTGGTCGGCTTTCTCGGTGACGGTATCAACGATGGGCCGGCGCTGAGAGCCGCGGATGTCGGCGTTTCCGTCGATTCCGCGGTGGATATAGCCAAGGAGTCCGCGGATATCATCCTGCTCGACAAGAGCCTGATGGTACTGGATCGGGGCGTGATCGAGGGGCGACGGGTCTTCGCGAATGTCCTGAAGTACATCCGGATGGGAGCGAGCTCGAACTTCGGCAACATGTTGAGTGTGCTGGGTGCCAGCGCGTGGCTGCCGTTTTTGCCGATGGCGCCCATCCAGATACTGGCGAACAATCTGTTGTATGACTTTTCGCAGACGGCGACGCCTACTGACAACGTTGACGAGGAATACCTCGCCCGCCCGCGTCGCTGGGAGATCAAAAATATTGGCCGTTACATGCTGTGTGTGGGTCCCATCAGTTCCATTTTTGACTACGCAATCTACCTCACCATGTATTTTGGCTTCGGCGCCCGGACGGTGGCGCAAGCCTCACTGTTCCAAACGGGCTGGTTTGTCGAATCGCTGTTGTCGCAGACCCTGATCATTCATATTATCCGGACGCGGCGACTCGCCTTCATAGAGAGTCGTGCCAGCTTGCCGCTTACCATGATGAGTCTCGTCGTGTGCCTGATCGGGATTGTTTTGCCGTATTCAGCGCTGGCGCCCGGGTTGCAGCTGATGCCTCTACCGACCTTGTACTGGCCCATTCTGCTGGGGATGATCCTGGCTTATCTGGCCCTCACCCATCTGATGAAGATCTGGCTGCATAAACGTTTTGGCGTGGATTGACCTGCATGAACAACTCACCCGTCGAACTCAGGATTCCGGTCGCAGTGTCCGCCCGGCACGTGCATCTGTCTCAGGCCACCATCGAGCGCCTCTTTGGGCCGGGCTATATGCTTCACCCGCGCGATCCGCTATCACAGCCTGGCCAATTTGCCTCGATTGAAACGGTTACGTTGACAGGGCAGCGGGGGTGCCTGGAGCACGTGAGAGTGCTGGGGCCGCCCCGGGAAGCTGATCAAGTCGAGATCTCCGTCACGGATGAGAGACATCTGGGCATCGATGCTCCCCTGCGGCTGTCCGGCGACCTGGCCTCGACGCCGGGAGTGACTCTGAAGGGTCCGAAAGGACGCGTGACGCTCGCAGCGGGCGTGGTCTGTGCCTTGCGCCACATTCACATGAGCCCCGCGGATGCCGGGCAGTTCGGGGTGAAGGATCGGGATCTCGTGCAGGTTGCGGTCGACAGTGGTGGGCGCTCGGTCGTTTTTGGAGATGTAGTAATTCGTGTCTCGCCCCACTTCCGCCTCGAGCTTCATCTGGATACTGATGAGGGCAATGCTGCGGGAGTCGGGCCTGGTACCAGCGCGCGGCTGGTGAGAAATTGACGTACGTATAACCCGATGTGTCGCAGTCATACGCTGGGCAATAGGCTGCGCGAATGAACCATCTCAACGACGCAAGGGTCAGCACGCGTCGCAAAATCCAGTTTCTCCGCCGGCCCCAGACCTATCCTGGACAGACACGGCCGGTTCGTGTGATCGAGACGCACTTTGCTTGGGTCTTTCTGACCGACCGACACGCCTACAAAATGAAAAAGCCGTTGCGGCACCTCGAGATGGACTACCGGTCGGTCTCCAAGCGCGCACGCGGATGCCAGAATGAGTTGCGACTGAATCGGCGCCTGGCTCCGTCAGTTTACCTGCAAGCGGTGCCATTGGGATGCGGTAGCAACGGGGGCCTGGTGTTGGGAGGAGGGAAACCTGTTGTTGACTGGCTTGTGCAGATGCGTCGACTACCGGAGTCGCGGATGCTGGAGTGCGCGATCGGAAACGGCACTCTATCCCCCGAGGATCGGCACGCCGTCATTGCAATGTTGTCTCGCTTCTACTCGCAAGCACGGCAACGCCCGATGCGACCCGTCAGCTATATCCAGGGCTTACGAAGCCAGGTCCTGCGGAACCTGCGCGAGTTGCAAGTACGCGAATTCGGCATGAATAAAACTGTCTTGAATGACATTGTCAACATGCAGTGCAAGTTCATGGGCGACCATGTTGAGCTGCTGCGCCGGCGCGCTGGGCGGCTGGTCGAGGCGCATGGTGACCTGAGGCCGGAGCATATCTTTCTCGGCTCCCGGTCAGATTCTCTCTGTGTCATCGATTGTCTGGAATTCGATGCAAAGCTCCGTCGACTGGATCCGGCGGAGGAGGTCGCGTTTCTGGCGCTGGAATGCCGACGTCTGGGTGCCGACTCAGTGGCACGGGGCCTCATCCACGGTGTTCAGTCGAGTTTAGATGACGCCGTCCCCGAATCCCTGACGTATTTCTACATGAGTCATCGGGCGTTCACACGCGCAAAGGTGGCCGCCTGGCATTTGCGCGACCCACGCAGACCCCGCCGTATCAAACATTGGAAGCAACGAGCTGTCTCGTACCTTGAGGATGCGCTGCACTTTGCGAGGCTTTCGGTCCAACCTGATGGGCAGCGGTCTCGCATCGGCCAATACGCGAATGCACCGACAGTAGGTCGATCGGCATTGGGGTAACTAACGTGTCCGGTGGCAATCGCAGCCGCCGTAAGGGTAAAAGTTGGAATCGCGCCCATGAACGCGCTTTTGATGGCTAGATCGTTGTGTCTGGTGACGATTGCCAACCTGGTCCCGTGGGCCGTCGGGCGGGTATTGGGTCGCCGGTGCGCAGCGCCGATCGATTTTGGGCTGGTACTGAAACACGGTCGCAGATTACTGGGATCTCACAAGACCTGGCGGGGTGTGATCGCCGCTGTTTGCGCCTGTGCAGCGGCTGCTGCATTGATGCAGTTGGACTGGTGGGTGGGTGCCGTTTTCGGTGCATTGGCGATGACAGGAGACAGTCTGTCCAGCGCCTGGAAACGGCTACGGGGGCATGCGCCAGGATCGGAGCTCTGGGGTCTGGATCAGGTGCCTGAAGCGCTGCTGCCGCTGGCTGTGCTGCGGATCGCATTGAGTCTCGACTGGATCGAAGTTGGCCTGGTGGTCGTGCTGTTCAGCAGTCTCGACATCGCCTCGACCGCCTTGCGCCACACAGGCGCTTCTCGCGAAGCTTGATCATCGCTGTTTGGATTCAGGTATCCATCGCCCGGCCGGTTGCGGTGTGCCGAGCGAATTGCAACAGCGAAAGCCGAGGTGATAGTTGGCATGGCTATGCGGATCCATGACCCGGCTGCCATGCCAGAACGGCGCGCGCCAGCGGCACCAGTCCTCGTGGGCTCGATAGGTGTCAAAGATGAACCAACTTCCCTTCATTTCCGTGTACCCGAGCGTCAGGCTGCCGCGGCTGGAGATCTGGGTGGGGTTGATCGGCAGATTCATGTGCTCGGCGGCATTGCCGTTCAGATCAAACACCTGCAGCGGACTGTGGCATGCCGGAAAATCACCGGCGGGGTAGGTGTTGGAGCCGCATTGAGCCCAACCGCCCCCATTGCAACCCGGGCTTTTGAAACTGCCGGTCGCACATATTCTCTGCTCGTAGTCGGGTCCGTAGCTCCAGCGCTTGTCGGCGGAATGGGTCGAATTGTGCGACTGGCGCATTCGTTGAAGCGCCGCTTCGGGCGGCAAACCCTGTGCCAGGTCAAACCGATAGTCCGGTGGCTGCGCATCGCCCTGGCATGCGCCCTCCCACTCATCGGCGTCACATAGTCGCTTACCTTCCGCCGCACATATCTGCGCCGCCTCCTGCGCTTTGACCCAGACTACCGGGTAAGCGCAGGGGATGTCCGGGAACTCGAATTGGTCGATGCACGCCGTGGCTTCTTCCGGCTGCTGTTTACCGGGATTGTAGAGTGGCGCCATATAGGGCCTGCCGCAGATACGCTCGAATCTCGAATTGACGTAGCTCACCCCCGCGGCACGTAGCTTGGCCTGGCATTGTTCGGGTGTGACCGGATGTTGCGTGATCGCGGGGTTTCCCTGGCCGATAACGGCTGACTTCGCAAAAATCGCGCGAATCTCATTCATTTGGGCCGGCTGCAGCCCGTGTACTGTTTGCAGCTGTTGCAGCAGGTCCGCATTGCTCTTCGCCAATGGAGTCTGCGCCGCCACACATACGCTCCATAGTGTTGTGACGAGGGCGAATGCCCATCGCAGGCGACGGGACTTCATTTGGGGTTCTGCTTTTTGGTCAGATAGAAGAAGTCCCGGTCGTCCGGAAACCCGAGGAAGCGAGGCACCAGCCGATCATGAGTGGTACGGTCCACTACCTCCATGCCCTGTATCAGATGTTCGACTTGTGTCTGTTCGTTTTGCTGCACGTAGAGAGCCAGATACGTGTGCTCCAATGCATTCATGTCCAGATGCATGGCATACCGGCAATGATATGCCTGAAACACGCGTGCCATGGCGGAAGGCGTTGCGGCCGAAAAGTACCCATAAATGAGGAAGCGGCGGGTCGGTCCGTCCTGCAGGCATAGGCCAGCACGTAACGTGCGCAGATCCTCGCCGGCGGAGCCTGACCAGTTTCCCGGGCCCCACAGATTGACCAGACTGCCGGGAACCCCCTTGTTTCGTTCAGGATCCAACTCGATGAGAGGAACGCCGTTCTGGCGGGCGTATCTGATGTGCTCGAGTTGGCTATCGTCTGCTTTCGACCAGGTCTTCATATCGACAGAGCCGTCATCCATCACGACCACGGTAGCGAGGCCGGGTTGCAGCTTACTGAATACAACTCCCTGTTCCACGAATCCGTAATGACTGCCGTGGTTGCGTTGGGCCAAAGGCCCGTACTTGAACGCTCCGTGTGTCCGTTTGAACCCCCCTGCGAACGCTGCGACTGTGCGCGCGATCTGCGCAGGACTGATCATGCCGTTAGTCACGAGAGGCGCGGTGCTGGCCACGCCGTCCGGTCCTGGAAGACGAGGGTCCTGAGAGGAGAGCGGCGGCCGATCCGACCAGTCCAGGCGGGGATGATCCGTACCGAGCGCGAAATGCAGATCCAATTGTTGCAGGTCGAACGATGTCAGGTAAACGAGCGCATTCGCTTCGATCGTGCCCAGGGAATTCACGCTGGGTTGATGCGCATTCAGGATGTCCTCGCGGATGTTTTCCGGCGCAATTGCGCTCACCATCACGCCGGGCAGGTTGCGCACCGCGTACCACTCACCGGGTGCGAGTCCAGTACCCGGTGCCGCTACGTCGAAAGCCAGGTGATTCGGATTGATTGCCGGTATCGGGCTGAATTGGGAAATGTCGGCGGGCCAGGGAGCCAGGGCAGGCGGAAATGGCGAAGGGGCGGCGGGTGCCGTGGCCGGCGAATTCTTCTCCAGAAACTGGTCGGTATAGAATTCCCGCTTCACAAAGCCGATCACTCGATCCCCACCCCAGACGTGATCACGTAGAAAGTCGGTCACTCGTTCCAGGGAGGTCCGGTGACCGGCGACCGGATTGCGCAGATAAACCGTTCCGTCGCAAAGGGGAGCGTAGGGAAGCCCGGATGCCGCTGCATCCTCCAGCGCACTGGATTTTCCGCTTGCCCACAGTTGACACACGGTGCCCGGCGCGGTCGATATGTCGAGCCGCTGCGTGTCGGCGCTCAAGAGCTGCAGTTCCTGGCTTTTCGGATAGGGGTTCTCGAGGTGATAACCCGCACGCTTGCCGGTCCCGGACCACGCGATTGTCAACAGATACCAGGCGTTGGTGGTGGGACTCAGATTGATCAACTCGGCAAAGCCGGAAACACCGTCCGCGCGCTGCAGGGCCGATCGGGTGACACTGCGAAATTGCTGCAACTCGAGAATTGTTTTCGGCGAGTCATCATCATATTGGACGCGCTGTTCCGCCAGGTCATCCTGGGCGATCGATATATGGCCGACTATCAACCAGCCCAGCGCCAACGCACTCGCGGCTATGCGCGCTGTGATGCGTATGGCGTGCGAGCGTGTGTTGATTAGACGGCGAGCCACGCGCTCACTCCCATCAGCACAATCAAGATGATACTGACACGATCCTTCACGGCAAACACCAGCGGATCATCCGTCATCCGTCCCCGGTGTGCCATCAGCCACACGTGACTGATCCAATACAACAGCAATACACAGGTGAGCCAAATGAGCTGAGAGCGGGAGTACGCGTGCCCGATTGTGTCTGTACCCATGTAGAGAGCGAGTACGAGAACCGACAGCACGCCACAAGCAATTCCGAGGGTCAGGATGAATGCCTGGTCCTCGAGCCGGTAGCCGCGTGCGCGCGCGCCCTGTCCCGTGTGGAGTTCGAGCAGAGTGAGCTCGGCGTAGCGCTTGATCAACGCAAGACTCACGAACAGAAAGATGCAGAACGCCAACAGCCGTGCCGAAGGACTGAAACCGACCGCAAGCGACCCCGCTATCACGCGCAACGCGTAGCCGGTAGCGAGTACAAAGGCGTCGAGCAGAACGATGGACTTGAGGCGCCACGTGTAACCCGCCATCAGGCTCAGATAAAGCACGAGTACCAGGCAGAACCAGGGTCCGAGCGACCAGGCGACGAAACCTGTCGCGGCAACCAGAGCGGGTACCAGGGCCACCGCCAGCGGTTGCGGCAACCGCCCTGAGGCAATGGCGCGAAATCGCTTGTGAGGATGCATCCGATCGGCATCAACATCGTGCAGGTCGTTCGCCAGATAAACCGCTGAGGCACACAGACTGAACGCCACGAATGCCTGCAATGCAGGCAACAGCAATCCCAGCTCGGCGATCCGGTGTGCCGCAGCCAGCGGCACAAAAACGAGTAGATTCTTCAGCCATTGATGGGGCCGAAGACTCTCCAGCGCCGCCAGGGCGACGCGGGTCGCCTTCAGGACCGGTGGCTCCTGGATATCGGTCACACACACGCCGCCCACGGTCTCAGAAGCAGTACTTCGCAAGTTGCAGCACTCCTTTTTTCCAGGGAACCCGATGCGTGACACCGGTTGCTGATCGGATCCGATTACGGTGAGCAACGTACCAGTCATAGTTACGAAGCAACGCATCCCGGTTCGAGTATTGCGGCCGATACCCGAGGGATTTCTGGATGCGCTCAATCGATACAAAGCTGTCCTCGGCGGCGGTTTCGTAAATCCATCGATACAAGGGCGACAGATGCAGAGCACCGAATACCGCCAGCAGCGCGGCGGCTGGTCGTGCCGGAAGTCCCACAACGTGGCGCTCGTGTCCTGCTCTGTCCAGAACCGCCTGAAAGTTTTCACGCATCGTGCCGAAGCTGGCGGCGCCGACGTTGAATGTGTCGTTTACCAGCTGTTGCTCACCATTGGCGCATAGGTAAATCGCCTGACACAGATCCTCGACATCGAGCAGTTGATACAGGTTCGCGCCGCTGCCCAGCACCGGGAAGTTTCTGCCGCTGTAAGCCCAGTCGTAGAGCAGCTCGAACGCGCCGAGGCGCTCCGGCCCAACAAAACTCTTTGGCCGCAGGACGCTGGTGCACAATCCCTGCGCGCGAGCCTGATCGCAGAGTGCTTCCGCCTGGATTTTCGACTTGCCGTAGGGCCCCACGCCGCTCAGCCGATCAGTTTCGACGATCGGATGATGGTCCGGAATGCCGTAGACGGCAGTCGATGAGATAAAAATGAAGCGCTTGACCCGATGTGTCACCGCGCTGTGGAGCAGAATCCGTGTTCCGTTTATTGCCGTTGAATAGATATCCCGGGTTGGGGCCAGCGGTAGAGCCGCGGCGCAATGGACCACAACGTCGATGTTTGCCATGGCACGCTCCACGTCCGCCGGACTGCGTACGTCGCCGTCGACCACTTCGATTCGGGAGCGCTCGGGGTATTGAAACTCAGCGATGTCCAGGGAGCGGACGATGTGTCCCTGCGACAGCAGAAAGCGGCACAGGTTGATGCCGAGAAATCCGGCACCTCCCGTGATCAAGTAGTTCGACGGTCGCATTTTTTGGCTCATCAGACTGAGGCACGATGGTAGTGGCGGGTGCGAGTCGCTCGCATCGCGATAAACCACTACGGGATCAATGGTCGTGCAAAGCCATGACGGCTTTAAAAAGAACCTGCAGGTCAAACTTCCCCTTGTACACCGCTGGCGGCTCACGCTTCAGCTCGAGAAGACGATAAGCCGCGGTCTGCGCCGAACGCACCGAATATTCCACGGTGAATACGACATCGTCGGGCAGCTCGCAGAACTGGCCGATCAGTGCCAGATTGTGCGTTCCCTTTGGGATTATTTCCGGCCGATCGCCGTGGCCGCGCCGGAGAAATTGGCTCGTGATGAAGGGCATCATGCAGGGAATGCAGGTGGATGCGTGCAGAATCCTCGGGGCTTCGGTCGTGATCTGCAGATGCCCTAGCAGCTCGGTCATGAGCTCGCGCCCGGTGCAAGCCGACATCGGCTTCTTCATAAAGTTGCCCGGCACATCAACGTTGAGACCGTAGCCCCAGAAGACGCCGACATCGGCCGGCTGGCCGATGAAGTGAGGTTGGTGAGGCACGACTACGGAAGCCAGCCAGCTCGATTCGGGAAAGCTGACCAGTCCGCCCTCACCGGGAATGTTTCCCGTCCGATCCCTCAGGAGCCGAAGAAAAGTGTCGTCATGCATCGTGGTCGTAAACGACACCCACTTGGAATCGTCGATATGATTTGCGAACACGTCGGGGCGGCCGAATTCGGGGCCACGCGCCGCCAGCTTTCCCCACAGCGCCCAGGCGCCTCCGTCGGATTTGCCAAGCGCAGGCGGCGCCGAATCCATTGTGCCCAAGCTCGATGCCTCGGTCATCGAGCCCAACGTGACCAACACCAGGTCAGTATCATCCGTTTGGATATGGCCCGGCTTGCCGTCGCGCTCATACAGAATCTGATGGACGACCTGCTTACCGTGGAGATCGCGGAATCGCAGATCGGTTACGCGGGTACCGAGTGAGAATTGTACGCCACGTTGTTGCAGCCATTTCAACAGGGGTCGGACCATCGAGTCGTACTGGTTGTGAACGGTCCGCATGATTCCATGCAGGCGGTTGAAACCGCCCACCATGTGCGCGAAGCGCACCAGGTAGCGCTTGAATTCCACCGCGCTGTGCCAGGGCTGAAAGGCGAACGTGGTGCACCACATGAACCAGAAGTCGGTCGTGAAAAATGCCGGATCGAACTGTTCGGCAATGCTGCTGCGGCCCAGCAGGAACTCCGGTTCCAGCGCCAGTTTCTCCAGGGTCACAATATGCCGTTCGCTGAGACCGAAGGGTGGCGCAATCTGTCTGCGCCCATCCCGGAACAGGCGAGCCTTCGATGAGGTTTTCAGCACCTCGTTCCAGTCGAAGATTTCCTGAGTGACTGTCTTGGTGCCGTACAGTGTCGGTATCGAGGCGAACAGATCGAATGTGCAGACATATTTGCTTTCGATCATTCGGCCGCCGCGCAGCACATAGCCTTTCTCGGGAGAACCCGAGCCATCGAGACTGCCGCCGAGCGAATTCAGCTCCTCGAGAATCGTGATGTTCTGCCCGAGAATATCGCCGTCGCGAATCATGAATGTGGCTGCCGCGAGTGAGGCAATTCCGCCACCCACCAGATAGACCCGCCGCTCGGAATTGCTCATATCCATTGCCTCATCCGGGCGTGTTGTGTCGAGCCCCGTGCATGTTGCGTTACCTCGTCTCGCCGGGCCATACGCAGATTCCCTGACGGCTGCGGTAATCCCCAATATTCGCCGCGGCTGTGCCGGTGCAAAATACCTCCATCCTCGAATTGGAGTCGCCACATGACTACAGCCAGTGGGCAGCCGATTATCGGCGGCCAGACAGTGACTATCAGGCCGATCCAATCTTCGGATTGCGACCTGGAGAATGAATTCGTCCGGAAACTGTCGGTCGAAACCAAGCATTACCGCTTTCTCGGCGGCGTGAAGGAACTTGCACCTGAGGAATTGAAGCGCCTATGTAGTGTGGATGGTCGCCACACCATGGCATTTGTCGCGACCATTCAGGAAGGGGGTCACGAAAAGGAGATCGGGGTCAGCCGCTTCGCCGAAGGCGCCAACGAGGGCGTTCGCGAAATGGCGGTTACAGTTGCCGATGAGTGGCAGCACAAAGGCCTGGGTCGGTTACTCACGACGCGATTGATCGAGTACGCCAAGACTCATGGGGTGAAGCAGCTTTATTCCATGGACCTCGCGGACAACTCTGCAATGCGCAAGCTTGCCGGTGAGCTCGGAATGAGCGCCAGAAGTGACCCGGATGACCCGACGCAGGTCATCTACTCGCTGCTACTGTGATCGAGCAGGGTCCGTAGGAAGGGAGTTCGCGACGTCGCGGCATGTAGCGGCCGCAGCTCCCCTTTTCAAGAGCCTTCCTCGGCGAGTTGCTTGCGGATTTCCTGCAGCTCCGAGCGGCGTTTGCTGTCCAGCTTGGGGTATGTCATACCGAGTGCCGCAAGCGTTTCCACTATGATTTGCGAGACGATCAGCCGTGTGTTCCTTTTGTCATCGGCGGGAACGATGTACCAAGGGGCATCACGGGTGCTCGTCGCGCTCAGACAGTCCTCGTAAGCCTTCATGTACTGTTTCCAGTAACCTCGCTCCTGGACGTCGGCCAGGCTGAACTTCCAGTTCTTATCGGGCTCATCAATACGCTGAAGAAAGCGCTTTCTCTGTTCTTCCGCCGACACGTGCAGGAAGAATTTGACAACGAGCGTTCCGTTGCGATGCAGGTGGCTTTCCAGATCTACGATGGATCGGTATCGGCCCTGCCATACAGTTTTCTCGTTGCATGCAGACGGCGGCAAACCTTCATTTTTGAGAATTGTCGGATGTACGCGAGCTATGAGTACCTCCTCATAATAGGAGCGATTGAAGATGCCAATCTGCCCGCGTTCCGGCAGGGCTTGGGTCGTCCGCCAAAGAAAATCGTGCTCCAGTTCAGCGTCGCTCGGATGTTTGAAACTGTAGACCCTGCATCCCTGAGGATTGACGCCGGACATCACATGCGAAATTGCTCCATCCTTACCAGCCGCATCCATCGCCTGAAAAATGACAAGCAATGCATAGCGGTTGTACGCATAGTGCAGACGTTGCAGGTCAGACAGTCGGTTGACCTGTTCATGCAGCAGCCTCGCGTACTCCCGCTTCGTCTTGAATACGGGCCTGACAATTGTGGGCCGCTTCGAGAGATTGATCTTCTGCCGCGGTCGAACGCGAAAATCGTTGGGATTGATCTTCACGGCTTCACGAACGCCATCGTTGCCAACAGGGTCACGCCACCGGCCAGGATGCTGCAGCCACAACCGACGGCAACCGCTTTCGCAAACCGGCCTCGGCCGATCAGTGTACTGATCGCCACCTTGGTAATAGTGTTGGTAGCCACGCCGGCCAGAACGGCATAAGTGGCTGAGCGGGGATTCAGGTGTTCGGGCACCAGGTGTGTCATTGACACTGTCATGGAATCGACGTCGAAAAATCCCATCGTAGCCGCACCCGCAATGGCACCGGCTGTGCCGAACTCGTCGTAAATGAATCGGCCGATCATGATCAGCACGCTCATGGTTACGGCGACTCCAATGACCGACCAGAATCCAAAGGGATTGCTGAACCGCGCTTCGGGCTGACCGTTGTGGCTCAAGGGGTTCCAACGGAGCGAGACCATCGCGAATGCTGCCGCGACGCTGGCACTCACCAGCAACGCGGGAGCGGCCAGAGACAGTAACGACGGCTTCAGCGCCGCGACGATTGCGATTACCCTGACGAACGATACTCCGGTTGCGAGCGCCACGCCCGCTGCCAGTATGAGCGGCGCTGCTTCACCCGCAGCCGCGCGCTTGGCACTGTCGAACGATACCGCGGTAGATGAGACAAGTCCGCCGGTTGCGGCTGCCAACAGTACGCCGCGGCGTTCTCCCAATACCTTGACCGCAACGTAACCAGCAAACGATACCGATGCAAGGACAATGGCTATGATCCAGACCGCGCGCGGATTAACACCCCCAAAGGGCCCAATGGAGCGGGAGGGAACGATCGGCAACGCAATGAATGTCATGGCGAGCAAAATCAGCCCGGATTCGAATTCGGCCAATGAGAGTTTCTGCACCCAGCCATGCAGACTTTCGCGAACAATCAGAATGCCCGCTGTAGCAACGGCCGACGCTGCTGCAACGCGCACATCGCCGAGCAGAGAGTAGGCGCCCAACATGAATGTCAGCAGGGCGCCGATTGTGGTCGTCGCGGAGAATATTCCCGCGGACCGGTTTTGTTCCAGAATGAATACCGCGATTACACCCGCATAAGCGAGAAACGCAACTCCCAGAAAAATGCCGCCTCCGGTGCTCAGAGCATCGCCTGAAGCACGCGCAATCGCAGCAACGATTCCGCCCAGGAGACCCGAAATCGCAAAAGTGCGTACGCCGGCAGCCCGCTTCCCGGGCGCCGTATCGCGAGTATGCCAACCCCGCTCGAGACCGATTAACAGCCCAATGCCAAAGGCAAGCGCCACACGAGACAGCAACTCTTCAAAATCCATGGGGGTGGGTCGCTATACGTTTCGTTCCATATCGGGCGGTGTCCGGCGGGCTGAGGCCGTTCCCTCAATGTATGCCGTCATTTCGTCGCGGGCATACGTATTAACCGAAGTCCGTTAAGTAGAGCCGCGGGTGTTGAACGAGCCCCCTATTGTACGATCATGCGGATATGGCTCGGGAGTATTGCGTGGGAAAATGGCGCCTTGTCGCTTTGATGGTCGCGGCACTTGCCCTCGAGGCGTGCGCCAGCGAAAGGTGCGTGAATCCATCAAACACCTATACCGGTGCGCAACTCTTTCAGACTTCCTGCTCAGGTTGTCATGGTGCGGATGCGCGCGGCAATGGTCCCGTCGCGGAGTTCATCAGCGTTCGCGTTCCGGACCTCACCAAAATAGGCATGAGACACGGCGGTGTATTTCCCGCAGAGCAGGTCTATCAGATCATCGACGGCCAGGCGCAGATATCCGCGCACGGCGCTCGCCATATGCCGATCTGGGGCTACGAATTCTTTGGAGTGCATGGAAATGACGCAAGTGCGCACCAGCAGGCATCGGACCAGGTTGACATCCTGGTAAGGTACCTGCGTAGCCTTCAACAGCCCAATTAGTGCATATGACTCGAAAAAGACTAGACCGCAGGGTGTTCCTCCGCAACCTTGGCGTTTCGACGCTGGCTCTTGGATCAGCGAAAGTCGCGTATGCGCGTGCGCCAGCTAAGCGCTCACTCTCGTTTGAGCACACCCACACCGGAGAGAGCCTGTCAGTTGTCTACTTCGAAGAAGGGGCCTACCAGGTAGCCAGCCTCGAACGCATCAATCATCTTCTGCGCGATTTCCGAACTGAAGAAGTGCACCCGATAGACCCGCGCACCCTCGACATCCTGTTTGACCTGCAAACGCTGGCGGATCGGGATGCTCCATTCCAGGTCATCTCCGGTTATCGCTCACCTCAGACCAATGCAACTCTGCGCGGCCGCTCGAGCGGGGTCGCCGAGCATAGCCTGCACATGCAGGGTCGAGCGATCGATGTACGCTTGGGCGGGTTCTCGACTGGCAGATTGCACGATCTCGCTCGCCAAATGGGCAGGGGTGGAGTGGGATTCTATCCGCGGTCTGACTTCGTCCATTTGGACAGTGGCCCCGTCCGATTCTGGTAACAAAGCGGGGCGAGCGAACGCGGACCTCACGATTTGGTCTCGTCCGATTCGACTACCGATACGGAGCCGCGCCGCACGCAATGAGGTCATCGACTTCCCGCTCTGCTGCGAGCCAGTCTTCGAGCTCTTTGCCGGGCTGAAGCCCACGACTCAACGCGCGCAGATAGGCCGCTCTGCGTATCATGGGCTCACGCCAACCCTCGGTAGGCGGGTATACATACTGCTTTATATCGAGCCGCGGCGAGGTTCCGGAACCACTCTGTTCGCAGCCGCGGGGCGTTGCCCGACGCAGTGCGCCGCGTCTCATAGTATCAATAGCTGCATTCATGACAGTCCCCTAATTACAACGTAAACCAACTTCCCACTGGCTTCATCCTGGCGCCCTGCCTCCATTTGCGCCATACGGAATTGCACCGATAAGTACAATCCGCATTGAACATGGACCCGCGCTGCGCTTAGCGTGGCTGGATGACCGCTTTCCCGCAGCATCTGCAGGGTCTGTTGCATCCACAGGCCTATCCTCATCCTGTCCAGACGGTGCAACTGGTGGAGACTCACATCTCCTGGGTGCTGCTGACAGGCGAGTTCGCGTACAAGATCAAACGGCCGGTGCACTATTCATTCGTTGATTTGCGGTCGGCGGAGCGCCGGGAATTTCTCTGCCACGAAGAGGTTCGGTTGAATCGGCGCTTTGCGTCCGAACTCTATTTAGGGGTAAGCCACATCACCTCGACAGATGGCGAGGCACGGGTGGATGGGTCCGGGCTCGTGATTGAGCACGCAGTCAGGATGCGGCAATTTCGCCGGGAAGACGAGCTTGATCATCTGCTCGGCGCACGACGTATCGCGCCGGTGGAGCTGGCGACATTCGGACGCGATCTGGCGCTTATACACGCCGCTCTGCCCGTGGCATCACCAGAGCAAACGTGGGGTCGGCCCCCAGCATTGCGCACACTCATTTTGAGCAATGCCGATGAATGTGCGCGGGCAGCTTTGGTTTTCGATGGTGGCGCTGACGCGCTCGCACTGCGAGCGATTCTTGCCGAGCGGCTTGAGGCTGCGGCGCATTGGATGTCGGAGCGATTTGCCGCAGGAAGGGTGAGGGAATGCCACGGCGACCTGCACGCGGGCAACATCGTACGCCGTGGCTCGCTTCTCCTGGCGTTTGACTGCATGGAGTTTGAACCCGCTTTTCGCTGGATCGATGTGGCCGATGAGGTTGCCTTTCTACTTGCCGACCTGGACTCGCGCCGCGAATCGCTGCACTCGCAGGCATTCCTTGCCGGTTACCTGGCTCAGAGCGGGGACTATCAGGCGTGCCGGTTGTTGAAACTGTACGAGACCCATCGATCACTCGTGCGAGCGAAGGTCGCGGCGTTGACCGCCACGGCGGCGGGTGCAGGACCTTCTGATGGTATGCGGGCATTGCGCCAGCAATATGTTGACTACCTCGATTGCGCCCGCCGAGCGCTATCACCCAAGCGCCCGATTCTCATACTGATGCATGGGTTGTCAGGATCGGGCAAGAGCTGGCTCGCGGAGCGCTTGGCACCTGGGTTTGGCGCTGTGCATCTGAGATCCGACGTTGAGCGAAAACGGCTGGCAGGACTCGCTCAATCGGCGCACTCAGCATCGGGTTTGGGGCAAGGACTGTACACGCGCGATGTGACCACGCGGGTGTATCAGCATCTTGCGCGTTGCGCGGGTGATACGCTGGCGGGTGGCTACACAACGATTGTTGACGCGAGCTTTCATAGACGCGAAGACCGCGCGCAGTTTTACGATCTCGCGGCGGAGTTGGGAGTTGCCGCGTGCATCGTGCGATGCGAAGCGCCTCCCGAGACTCTTGGAGCACGAATCGATACTCGACTCCGCGGCGGCGGCGATCCCTCCGAAGCGGACCTTTCGGTCCTGGACTGGCAGGCGGCGCATTTTGAGCCCATCCAGTCGGGCGAACCACTTGCGGTGTTCAAGGCTCTGACTACTCGCAGCGACGTTGTTGACACATTGACGCGTCAGATCGGCGCAATCACCGTCTAAGGCACTATGAGGACATCGCACGGTGCGTGGTACGCGAGCTGCACCCCTGCACACCCTATGAGATCATGGGCCGCTCCACTAAGTTGATGCTCATGCCTGCCGACAACGAGGACCTGCGGACGGTATCGCGAGATTTCTGAGAGGATCACGGATAGGGCGGTGCCGCGAATCACATGGGGGGCAACTTGGGGGCCTACCTCAGCTGCGCAGGGCAGCGCGCCGATTTCAGCTTTCAAACTCCTTTCCTCCGCCTCATAGCGGGCCTCAATCGCGGCGTTACTTGGATCACACAGACGCAACCGCTCGGAGTAGGGCAGCTCGTACGCGCAGACAATGTGGCACGTACCTTCGTGAACCAATGCACTGCTCCAATGTACGATACGCCTGGATACTGGACTGGAGTTCTGAACAGCGGCCAATGAGATGTCGTACGCCGTGGGATCCGAATCCCGTACCAGCAGAAGCGGTTGAGCAATCTGGCTGATCAGCTTTAGCGCCGTGCCACCTAGGACGGTTGGACCAGCCTTGAGCGCGCGTTCACCGCTTGCGCCTATGACTACGAGATCCGGCTGATACGTTTCAACAGCACGGACGATCGTATGGCTCGCCTGTCCAGGATGCACGTCGGCCCGCGCAGGTACTCTGAATTCGTTTCGGAGCCAACTCGTCTCTCGATCCACCAGAGATTCGGCGTTCCGTGTGAGACCTTCATGGTCATCCTGACGTGCGGTTCCTGACCGAGAAAACAACGGCCAGTCTGGGGTCGCGTGAATCATGTACAGATCAGCGCCGTGTTGGGACGCAAGCTGTCCGGCTCTTGCGGCCGCAGCATGGCCTGCGGCGGAGAAATCCGTGGCTATCAGGATTCGATTCAAGATTCCCATGATGACTCTTTGCGGTGGCAGCTTGCCAAGACTGCTGCAACCGAGTCGCACCGGCATCGTGGGAAATGCTTATGCAGATAGCCCGCTAGGCACGGGCGGAAGGTCAGTCGAGCAGCAAGGCCCTGAGCAGCTGTAACAGTTCCTCGGCCTTGATCGGTTTACTCGCCATCCGCAGACGGGTGTCCAGGGGAAGTTCCCGTACGGCAGTGGAGGTGTCTCCTGTGACGAGCACAGCCTTTACTGGCACACCCAACGCCTCTCTCAATGCCGCAATCACTTGGGTTCCTGTCTCGCCCTGTCCTAAATGATAGTCCGTTACCAACAGGTCGATGGGTGCGTGGTCACGGGCGGCTTGCAGCGCCTCTGCCAAGGATGAAACAGCCGTAACGCGGTAGCCGTCCACTTTCAACAGCATGCGCGTGGCATTGCGGACGCCTTCGTCATCCTCGACCAGCAGAACATGTGGTTTGGCAGCCTGTGGCTCGTGCCTTGGCAAGTCCCGGCGCTCGGTGTGCAATGGAGCGACTTGCCGGGCGCTCGCAGGTAACACAAGCGAAAAGGCAGACCCCTTGCCCACTTCGGAGCGCACGTCGAAACCGATATTGAGCAGCTTGACCAAGCGCTGCACGATGCTGAGACCGAGTCCGTAACCATCTCGCGTGCTGTTGGTGGGGACGCCCACCTGATAGAACTCGTCATAAATGTATGGGAGCTGATCCGATGGAATGCCAATCCCGGTGTCCATCACCTCGATTCGGACCCGCGATTCCTCGTGCTGGCAGTGGAGGGTAACCCAGCCTTTGCGCGTGTATTTGATGGCATTCGAGACCAGGTTTCTCAGGATCTGCTCTACGAGTGACGGGTCGCTGAATGCGCACTCCGTGGACGACACAATGCGCAGGTCCAGCCCCTTGTTGGCCGCGATCCCTGCGAATTCGTTGCGCAGCTCATCGAAGATCGAGGCGACCGTGAAGTCGGTTGGCTCGGGCTTTATGGCGCCTGATTCGAGCTTGCTGATGTCGAGCAGGGCGTTCAAGAGTCGCGACATCGCCCCAATTGCCAGCTCCTGCTGCCCGAGTGCTTCGGTGGCGTCGGGGTCCGTCACCATCCTGCGTAAAGTCCCATTGAGCAGGGCGAGCGTCTGTAGGGGCTGGCGCAGGTCATGGCTAGCCGTCGCAAGGAATCGACTCTTTCCTTGATTGGCTCGATCGGCGAGTTCGCGCGCCTGGTCGGCGATCACTCGAGCTTCGTCGGCGATGGAGAGCGCGCTCTCCGCAGACTCGCGCGCAATGACAAGCTCTTCCTTGGCGCGAATCCGGTCCGTGCTGTCCCGGATGGCTGCAGCGACTAACGTCTTTTCGCCGTCGACGATGGGGCTCAGGCTGATCTCGACGGGGAATTCAGTACCGTTCTTGCGCCGTGCAAACAGGTCGAGGCCGGCACCCATGGGGCGTACGCGAATGGTGTTGACGTACTGATCTCTATGGCCGACGTGCCGCGCTCGAAATCGTTCAGGCAGCAGGTGTTCGATTTTCAGACCTATGATCTCGTCGTGTTCGTAACCGAACAAGGCGCAGACCTGCCGGTTAACGAATAGGATCGAGCCGGACGCATCGATGATGATCATCGCGTCCGGTGCAGCGTCTAGTGCGCTGCGAGCAAGTTCAGGAGGGGTAGAGCGCATTCGAGCGACCCGTGACAGGGCTCCAAGCTCGCGGTCGGATGACGCGATCGACCACAAGTCTGCACCTTGCCCTGCATCGCGGCAAGCCCATCAGTCTCCCGCTCCAAACCCTCTACGAAGTGGCGTTGACTATCGCTCCCCCCATGGTACGCCGGGGTTACGCGACTGCCCGCCCATGAGCTTCGCAAGATCCTGAAGGTTCCGGGCGAGTGCGGGAAGCAGATCGTCCAGCGTCACGATACCCACGAGCCCACCGTCGCCGTCGACCACCGGAGCGCGCCTCACACCACGGGATTTCAACGTGCCGATGGCCTCCGAAAGACCCATGTGCAGTGGCAGGACAAGAGGATTGCTTGTCATCACATCCCCCACATTCAGGCAATGGAGGTCTGCTTCCTTGAGCAGTTGGCCACGTACGATGTCCCGATCGGTCAGAATTCCCTGAGGGCGGCGTTGCGGATCCCGGGGGTCCAGGACCACGAGTGCGCCGACATGGTTGTCACGCATCGTCCGCGCCGCGCCGGCGAGCGGCTCATCGGGATATGTCACGACGACATTCGGGGTCCTCATCTGGCCAATGATCATGGCGGTTCCTCTTTCGCTTGTACCGACAATTGATATTCGAAGCCCCAGCCGGACGCTATCCGCATAGATACGCATTGCACCAGCGATAGAAAGAGAGCGGAATGCAAGTACTTTGGAAAAAGTTGGGTACGTCGATGAACATCGGAGAGCTCTGCAGCCATCGCCTTGTCAAGCTACCGCAAAGTAGTTCGCTCGCTGACGTCGCCCGCGCCATGAGCATTGAGCACGTGGGAGCGGTGATCATCACCGACAGTAGTCATGACCAGGCAGTGGTTGTCGGTATCATCACCGACCGGGATATAGTCAACGCGCAGTTGGAACAGGTAAAAGACCTGGCCAGTGTCAGCGCCGCGTCCGCTATGACAAAGCACGTGCTCACACTGACGCAGGACGAATCCATCGATGGTGCCATAGCGCACATGCGGGCCAGAAACGTCCGTCGAGCTCCGGTTGTTTCGGCGGACGGCGTTCCGGTTGGTCTTGTTTCGGTCGATGATCTGATCGGACAACTGTCATCCGATCTGTTTGAGATTGCATCCACTGTTGCACGGCAACCGCAGTGTGAGCGCTGAAACCTCAGGGGACTTACTATGAAACCTGTCAACTCCATTCTAGTGGTGGTCGATCGTGGTCCTGCCGCCGCGGATGCCGTTGCGAAGGCGGTCCGATTAGCCAGGCAATTCAAGGCTCGGGTCGAGCTGTTCATGTGTGACGCCGAGCGCGGCTACAGTTTGTCGCAGGCATACATCCCGCAGGGAGTGGAGCAGGCGCGACAGGCGTGCATCGTAGACGCACATCGGTATCTTGAGGAACTCAAACAGGCCGCGTCTGCACCGGATGTCAACATTGCCACTGACGCAGGATGTGAAAGTCCTCTTTACGAGAGCATAGTCCGGAAAGTGATACGGGAACGTCCCGACCTGGTAATCAAGAGTGTGGCGGGTACACCCTGTCAATTGGACGTTACTGACTGGCAACTAATGCGCACCTGTCCTGCCACACTCATGCTGACCCGCGGCCGACCGTGGCAATCGCCGCCGCGATTCGCCGCAGCGGTGGATTCCTCAGGGGCGGAGAGTAGGGGCCTCCCGCATGACATTCTGCGGGCTGCGCAACTGCTAATCGATTGCGTGGGCGGTGAGCTGAATGTCCTGTACGCAGAGCCAATCGACATGAGTGATGATCAACGCGAGTCTGGAAATCGCGCTCTGCACGAGCTTTTGAAAAAGTTTCCCGAAACGAATCCGCACGTGCATATCCTCGCAGGAACTCCTGAAGTTAGTCTCCCCGGCTTTGCTAAGCGTCACTCTTACGATGCGATGCTCCTGGGTGCGCTCACTCATAGACCGGCCGTAACCGCCCAGGTCGGAACTCTTACCTCGAGGTTGGTGGAGGCACTCGAGTGCGATTTCATACTCGTGAAGCCGAGCACCTATAGCTGCCCGGTGCATGAGCCTTATGTGCAGCCCGGTGCACGGAACACTGCTCCGGTCGCCGGGAAGTCACTATGAAACCGCACACGCGTCACGTGACCTTCGCCATCTTCATCGCTGTCATCCTGTTGATGCTCGCCACTGTTCTCGCGGGAGTTATCGGCGGCTGAGGCCGCGCGCCGACATACCACCGTGTTAGGCGAGTTTCTACAACGGCCGCGAGTTGCGTACTTCTCGATGGAGATTGCGCTTCGGCCCGAGATACCAACCTATGCGGGTGGGCTCGGTGTATTAGCCGGCGACACCCTGCGGTCTGCCGCCGATCTGGCATTGCCCCTGGTCGCAGTGACTCTGGTCAGTCGCGACGGATATTTCCGTCAAGTGCTCGACGCCAGGGGTCAGCAGACCGAGCGCGCTGCGACGTGGGATCCAGCCGCCTGGGCTCGGCGGTTGGATGCGAAAGTGGCCATTCGTATCGAGGGCCGTGCAGTTTGGATCAGTGCATGGCTATACGTGGTCGAGAGCCATCTCGGTGGCAGAGCACCTGTCATCCTGCTGGACTGTGATTTACCCGAAAACGACGCCGAAGATCGGAAGATTACCCAGTCCCTTTATGGCGGTGACGAAGAATACCGGCTGAAGCAGGAGATGGTGCTGGGAATGGGGGGCGTCCGGTTGCTCCATGCTCTGGATTTCGATATCAGCTCATACCATATGAACGAGGGGCATGCGGCCCTGTTGACGCTGGAGCTCCTGCGTCGCCATTCTTATCCACCGGGGGACTTGAGACAGGGAGAATTTCCCTACGATCTCCCGCGCGTCCGCGAGTTATGCCGGTTCACTACCCATACGCCGGTGGAAGCAGGGCACGACCAATTCTCATACGAGCTCGTTCGTAGATTGCTTACAAGCGAGACCTACAGCGGGAACCGAGATTCAGGACCCGTGGACTTCCACGTGCTCGAAGGTTTGGCAGGCGCCAAGTCTTTGAACATGACCCTGCTCGCCTTGAATTGTAGCGAGTTCGTCAACGGCGTTGCCAAGCGCCACGCAGAGATCTCCTCGCGCATGTTCCCCGGCTATCAAGTGCGAGCAATTACGAACGGGGTGCATCCCTACACTTGGGCGGCCGAGAGTTTTCGAGAGCTGTATGACCACTATGTGCCGGGTTGGTGTTACGAGCCCGAGCTGCTCTCCCATGCAGACGTTATTCCGGATGCGGCAGTCGTCAACGCGCACCAGCGAGCGAAAGATTCTCTATGCGAAGCTGTAAGTAAACTGACGAATGTTACTTTCGATCCCAAGGCCGTCATTCTAGGTTTCGCGCGGCGCATGACCGCGTATAAGAGACCCGACCTGCTGTTTACCGACATCGAGCAGCTACGCGCAATAGCGAAGGAGCACCCATTCCAAATCGTGCTGGCCGGCAAGGCGCACCCTCGGGATGAAGAAGGGAAACGTCTGATTGCTCTGTTGCACGACTGTGCTCGATCGCTGGCGGGCAGTGTGCCTGTCGCGTACTTGCCAGAGTACGACATGGACCTTGCGAAGCTCCTTGTCAGCGGCAGTGATGTCTGGGTCAACACACCGCTTCCGCCAATGGAGGCATCCGGCACCAGTGGAATGAAGGCTGCATTTAATGGCGTTCCCAGCCTTTCGGTGCCCGATGGATGGTGGATCGAAGGCTGTATCGAGGGAGTGACCGGATGGTCCGTGGATGACGCAGAATCCCTATATCGAAAGTTGCGGCACACCGTGCTACCCCAGTTCTATGGGGAGACGAATGGTATGGAAAAATGGGCGAGCGTCATGAAGGGTGCTATCTCAAAGAATGCAGCGTACTTCAATAGTCATCGAATGATGCGGCGCTACGCGACGGAAGCGTACCTTCGCTAGCAGTCGGGTCGGCCCGTAAGTAGAAGCGCGGATGGCATGCCAGAGGGCTTGCCTCTACTGTAAATCAATCAGAGCGCTTCTACTGGAGGTATTGCATGAATATCGGGACTGTCTGCCGCCGTAACGTTGTAACCGTTGACGCAGCGGAGGGACTGACACAGGCGGCTCGCCTGATGCGCCAGCGGCATGTGGGTTTCCTGATCGTGGTCGAGGCAAACTCGTCCAATCCGGATCTGAAGGTTATTGGGGTCCTGACGGATCGTGACATCGTGACGGCGGTGATTGCAAAGGATGCCGACGCGCGTACTTTGAGAGTAGGCGATGTCATGACGCGCAACCCGCTGATGGCAATCGAGGCCGGCTCCATTGAGGCGACCGTTTGTCAGATGCGTGAGGTAGGTGTTCGCAGAGTCCCGGTTATCGGGGGGAGAAACGAGCTTATTGGGGTGCTCTCGCTGGATGACGTGCTCGAGTCGATGGCCAGCCTCATTGGAGATATCGCAGGAGCTATTCGAAGTGAGCAGCGCACAGAGCGTACTGCCCGACCCTAAGGAACAATGATCGGCCGGACGAGGGGCCGAGGGCTTCCGACGACCGGCATAAGTCTGCCCAATTACTTTGCGAGAAGTTCGGCGAGTTGAACGAGGTCTGAGTCGAGCGGTTTTTTGCCGGCTTGCGCCAGTGCGGAAAGCAGGCTCGATGTAACTTTTCCGTGCGCGATCCCCAAGGTGATTCCGGATTCCCCTGCGGCCAGGTGATCGACTGCTGCCATGCCCAATTGGCTGGCAATGAGGCGGTCGTACACGCCGGGAGCGCCACCGCGTTGAATGTGCCCGAGCTTCGTCACCCTCAATTCGAATCCCAGGCGATCCCGATGAGCGTGAAAATGACTCGCGAGTGAGTCCGCGTTATAGCGTGCTCCCTCGGCAACGACGACGATCGCGTGGCTCTTGCCACGTTGGTAAGCGGACGATATCTGCGCCGCTATTGACTCCGCGTCAACATCGATCTCAGGGACCACGATTGATTCCGCTCCCCCGGCGAGGCCTGCGGCGAGCGCGAGGTGGCCGCTGTCACGACCCATGACTTCGACCAGAAAGACACGTCCGTGCGCGGCAGCAGTTACTCTCAGGCGGTCGATGGCCTGGATGGCTGTGTCCACCGCCGATGTCGCGCCGATAGTCGTTTCACATCCTGGAAGGTCGTTGTCGATCGTCGAGGCGATCCCGATTACGGGCATTCCCTGTTGGGACAGGCTGTACGCCCCAGCGTGCGATCCGTTCCCGCCAATGACTATCAGGCCATCCAGGCCGTGAGCGCGAAACTGATGAGCTGCCGCGAATTGGCCAGACTGAGTCTTCAGGCGTTCACAGCGCGAGGTCCCAAGGACGGTCCCACCGCGATCGATAATTCCGCCCACCGAGCGCGCGTCCATCCTGACGCAATCTCCGTCAATCAGGCCCGTGTACCCGTGTTGAAATCCCAGTACGTCATAGCCACGAGAAATGGCCGATCGCACCACGGCCCGAATAGCGGCATTCATTCCGGGCGCATCACCCCCACTTGTGAGTAGAGCCAATCGCTTGCCTTGTTGGGTGTTCACGCTAATTCACGCAGCCGCTGCAGTCGCCAGTCTGCTCTGCCTGAACTCGCGCGAGCCAACGCTCGTCGCGAAACCGGCCGGCTTCAGCACCAATACATCGCAAGCCAGCTTATCAAGTGCCGCTTCGGCCGTGCTGCCAATGAAAACCCGGCGCAGGGCTGAACGTGACACGGCGCCCATGACCACCATGCTGGCCCGGGTGCTCTTTGCGGCCGCACAGAGCTCGCTGGCGACGATCCCCATTTGAAGGTGGCGGGCACGAGGTGGAACGCCAGCAGAGCTCGCGAGACGATTGAGCTCGCTCTCAACCAGATCGACGTAAGCTTCGTCGACCTGCGGTGGCATCACCGCCATTGCAGCGGCGGGCAGCATTGGAGGCAGAGTCACCATCGGCATGTAGGCATGAAAAACGTGTAGCGAGCCCTTAAGTAGACGTGCAATCTGGCCTCCGAGGTCGAGCAGCTGCGCATCGAGGTCCGCCGGTTTGGAATGTGTGTGGAAGGGATCAACGGCGGCCTGCACAACGGAGTTGGCGTATGAGCGCGGCGACTTCACGAGCAACAAGGCGCATGGGCACTGGCGTATCAGCTCCCAGTCCGTATTTCTCAATAACAGTCTGCCTGCCACGCCTCGCGTTCGAGTTGCGATGACCACCAGATCCGCGCGAGTCTTTATCGCTCTGCGAACGATGGCTTCGTGCGGTGGGTAGTCCGCGCTGCTGTGATGTGTCACTTTCAGACCTTGAAAGCAGGGCATGCGTGCAAACAGTCCCAATCGCCGCTCCGATTTGCCGATCTGTGCGCGCAAATGCGGAGTTGCACCGGCTGCGGGGTTAGCAGCAAGCACGTCGTTTCGCACGGGTGCATCTACGACATGAAACAGTTCCACGGCAGCTTTGGCTGCCCTTGCAATTTCCGCCGCTTTGCGCAATTCGACACGCGGAGGATGATGGAGATCGCGAATCGCCACGAGAACACGTCGAATCCGGGTGGTCACTGTCTCGACTCCCTGGCTCTGGTTTTGCGAATGCCTGGTCAAGGAACTACCAGCACATCGACCGGACAATGGTATGCAAGCCTGATCCCCACACAGCCCATCAGGGGATGATCGGCTTCTAATCGTGTTGCTTCATGACGTCCGACAGCGACGAGCTGGGGTGAATGCCGGGTGACTTCCGCGAGAACGGCGGGAATTGGAGTTCCGCGTACCAGATGCATGTGTATTCGCGCGTTGGCGTCCTCTTCGGACCATGGTGGATCCGCGGCGTATCGAGCTGCCAACTCGGCGTCCTGAGTACATCCGGCAATGGCTTCAGCATTGACGCCGCTCAGTTTCAGACGCTCGAGATAGGGAACCTCATAGGATCGGACAAGATGACAATCGCCGCCATCGACCAGCGACACGGCCCAATGCACGATCCGCCGCGATTGCTCCGTCGAGTTGCCAATGGCAGCAACACAGGTGCTGTATGGAGTCACCGTCGCTTCCCGAACGAGGAGCAGCGGCAGTTTGATCTGGCTCAATAGTTTCATGGTCGTGCCGCCCAAGGAAGCGGGCGCCGTGATGGGGGCATGCTCACCGCGGGTGCCGATCACAAGAAGGTTGGGGCGAAAGCTGCCAACTGCCCGGGCGATTGTCTGGCTGGCTTTCCCTTGCTGTATTTCGCCACTGGCGTGAACGGAAAATTCGTCGAGGAGCGAGCCCAGCTCGTCTTTCAGCAGGGTCTGTGCATTGCTGGTGATGTCTTCGTAATGCTTCTGTAACATCGCCGAGCGGTTGCAGAACAGGGTCCAATCCGGTGTTGCGTGGATAACATGTAGCGCGGCACCGTATTGCGCTGCGAGTTGCCCTGATCGCCTCACCGCGGCATGTCCTGCCGCTGAGAAATCGGTTGCGACCAGGATTCGCGAGATGTTATTCATGGGTGTCCTCGGGTGGGGCTTGGGTGCAAGCGTGCCGTGGCCCTACCGCTGGCACATCGTGGCAAATGCCTATTCGCCTGGTGGATGCGCACCCGCGAGCCAAATGAGTAGTTGTACTGATTCAGCCGCCCTGCATCCGAAGCAGAATGTACGCACGATCAACTGACCTGCGGCTATGTCGTTGCCCGAGAGCTCAGCATACGGTTTAACTGAGCGTGAGGCCGCATTGCGCTTGGCGCGAGAGGGCGCCAACGCTTTGCCGGATGTGCAACGGCGCTCCCGATTGCGAATCGTCCTTGAGGTCCTTCGAGAGCCCATGTTCGCATTGCTGCTGGGGGCAGCAGCGTTGTATGCATTCCTTGGGGAACTCTCAGACACCCTGGTATTGCTGGCTTTCGCATGCTTTTCCGTCGCCATCGCCGTCATCCAGGAGAGCCGCAGTGAGCGGGTGCTGGAGGCGTTGCGTGATCTGTCAAGTCCACGCGCCCTCGTAGTTCGCGATAACAATCGTCTCCGCATTCCGGGGCGCGAAGTCGTTCGCGGCGACTTGCTTGTGATCGGAGCGGGAGATCGCATTCCCGCGGATGCCGTTGTGGTTACCGCCAACGACCTGCACGTGGATGAGTCGGTTCTCTCTGGAGAATCCGTGCCCGTCCGCAAGTGTGCCGTTGCAGGGCTACTACCGGGAGCGGGTGCTGAGTTTGAAGACTTGAGGCCCGGGGGAGACGACGTCCCGCTGGTATTTTCAGGGACGCTGGTCGTCCGTGGCACCGGATTGGCCGTCGTGGTTGCTACCGGACTGCATTCTCAAATCGGGCGGATTGGCCGTGCCTTGGGCGAGATGAAAGTAGAAAAGCCCCGCCTGCAGGTGCAGACACAGCGCGTGGTGATGATTGCCGCCGTCGCCGGTGGAGTGGTCAGTATTCTTGCCGGTCTTCTATACGGGCTGATCCACGGAGACTGGTTGCAGGCGACCCTGGCGGGAATCGCATTGGGGATGTCAGTACTGCCTGAAGAGTTTCCCCTGGTGCTAACCGTATTCATGGTTATGGGGGCATGGCGTCTGTCGCGAGCGAATGTGTTGACGCGACGATCCGCGGCGATTGAAACGCTGGGAGCCGCAACGGTGCTGTGTACCGATAAAACCGGGACTCTGACCGAAAATCGAATGGGCGTCGCATTCGTTGGCGGAGCCGGGAGTCGTTGGGTTCGCTCCGAAGCGGACGAGGCCCTTGCCGCATCGCGCGCTCTGACCGCAATCGTCGAGAGTGCGGCTCTCGCAAGCCCGCCGGAGTCCACCGATCCGATGGATCGCGCAATGACTGCGCTTTCGCAGCGAGTCGCGGCACAAAAGGACTACACCTTCGTACGAATCTATCCGCTGCAGTCCGACTTCCTCGCCGTGACTTGTGTCTGGCAACCCGAGGATGCAGGTCGGATCGCAGCCTCAAAGGGCGCGCCTGAGGCGATTGCTCATTTGTGCAGGTTGGAGCCGCGCGAACGCGCCGAGATGCTGGCAGAGGTTGACTCACTCTGCGCGCAAGGGCTGCGGGTCCTGGCAGTAGCGCGCTGCGCATTGAAATCGAAAGAGTTGCCTGGCTCGCCCCTGGATGTGCCGTTTGAATATCTCGGTCTGGTGGGATTCGCTGATCCCGTTCGCGATGGCGTGCCGCGCGCCGTGGACGAGTGTCGGGCCGCGGGGATCCGCGTCGTCATGATCACGGGGGACTACCCCATCACTGCACGAGCCATCGCCCGCCAGGCGCACATCAATGACGAGGCGGTGTTGTCGGGTGATGAGTTGACTGGTCTGGATGACGCGATGGTGCGGCGGCAGGTTGAGCGAGTGGACGTCTTCGCGCGAATCATGCCCCAGCAGAAACTCCGTATCGTTGAGGCACTCAAAGCCAACGGCGAAGTTGTAGCAATGACCGGGGATGGCGTTAACGATGCTCCGGCATTGAAGGCCGCGCATATCGGCATAGCCATGGGAGGTCGCGGCACGGATGTAGCGCGAGAAGCCGCCTCACTGGTCCTGTTAAATGATGACTTCAGCTCCCTCGTCCAGGCTATCCGGCACGGACGACGTATCTATGACAATCTGCGCAAGGCGATGGCCTTCATCATTGCAATTCACGTCCCCATTGGGGGACTTGCTCTTTTGACCATCGTGCTCGGGCACCAACTGCTGCTGACTCCCATGCTGATCGCATTTCTCGAAATGATCATTGATCCTGCATGCTCCGTGGTCCTCGAAGCCGAGCGAGAAGAGCGCAACGTGATGACGCGACCGCCCCGAGACCCGCGCAGTGCTTTGCTGTCGAGGCCGGTGATCGTCTGGAGCTTGTTGCAAGGCTTTCTCGGGCTGCTCGTCGTTTCAGCCACCTTCCTCGTGGCGGACTCCAGCGGGATGTCGTTTCCGGAGGTGCGCAGTGTGACCTTCGTCAGTCTGGTACTCACCATTCTCGTTCTGGTGCTTGCGAATCGCTCGTTCAGCTCGTCGCTGATGTCAGCGTTCAGGCTGAAAAATCCCGCCTTGTGGTGGGGCTTCTTTGTTGCCGCAGGCGCCTTGACGATCGTATTGACGATCGATTCCCTGCGGGATTTCCTCGGGCTCGCTCCATTGCACCTGGATGATCTCGGCGCCTGCGCGGCGGTGGCGTTCGTACTGCTGGGAGCCTTGGAAATCCTGAAGGGCACCTGGCGGGGGCGCCTGAGCAGGTGAGCGGGCCCCGCCGGGTCAGCCAGTCGGTTTGAGCCTCGAGAGGTAGTCGGCGATACCACTTTGGTCTTCGGATGACAGACCGGCCGTGAAATCGATCACGGGTGGCTCGACCTGGCCGCGATGTCCGGCCGCGAAATTCTTCAGCTGTAAGAGGGTGTATTGATAGTGTTGTCCGGCCAGGGCCGGAATTGGCTCACCTACGCTACCTTGCGCAGAGGTTCCATGACACATTGCGCATCCGCGTTGGAATAACTTTTCCCCTGCGCCTGCAGCCGCCCCGTCTCCCTGCTCGGGTTTCGGATTGCGAGGTGCCTTGGCCAGGTAAGCGGCGAGATCGCGAATTGCCTGTGGATGATTGACATCCGCTGCATTCCTTATCCGGTGCATCGCCGAGCCGTTGCGCTCGAGTGTCGCAAACTGCGCCAGTTGCTCGACGAGATAGCGCTCTCGCTGACCTGCCAGCGTGGGGACTTCCTTGGGACCATTGCCCCAAGCTTTTTGACCGTGACAGCCCGTACAGTGTTTCAAATATAGAATCCTGCCGTGGTCCGAATCCGGCGCAGCGCCCATGGCCTTGCCCACAAGCTCGTGCAGCGCAGGTGGTGCTCCGAAGGCGAATCCACCCGGAACCAAACAGGCGATCGATGCACCTACAATCAAGTTGCGAAACATGGCCATTCTCCATGCGACGTACAAGGGGCGAGTATCAGAGCCCGTCGCCTCAGAGGGTCGCTACGATTGCAGAACCTGTTGAACGCTCTGGTAGAAGTGGTGGGTTCACTAGATCAATGGCGGCGGCTGCCAAGTCAGCGACCGCACACGGGAGCGGCTCGCACCACTCGACACCGACTCCATGGTCGGCCTTGCGTACGACGCAGGCGGCAATCCGAATCGGAACGGTGTGACCCTGTCGACGCAGGGCAATTTCGACCTCGATGTGTTTGAGGGGAGGGAGACCCGGTTCCACCTCGAGCAACGCACCGCTTGCACTGATGTCCAGCAGACAGGCGCGTCGTGCCGCTCGCCAACTGGCTGCATGCAAGCGGACTTGAACTCCAACGCGCGATCGCTGTCCCCATCTATGCTCCATTGCGACTCGCTCCGACTCCGGTGCCCTCACTGCGGCGGGCCGCTGAACACGGTTGGATATCAAATCGAGCATTGACGTGTACATGGCCGCATTCTTTCGCCGGTGGATGTACATTGCCATAAGGATTTGCCGAAACGGCGGCAGAGTTCTTGCGTGGGCTCGTAGGGACTCAGTCATCGGCAGGCACTGGCCAATGGATCAGGAGTGGGGCCAGCGGCTTACCGGAAAGAATGCGCCGCAGGGCCTGACCTAGTAGGGCCGCAACCGGCAACCTGGTGAGCTTTCGCCCGATGGCGGGTGGAGAGTCTTGGCGAATTCCCACGCTGTCGGTTGTCAGGACATCGGTGATTGCGGCCGAGGCCATCAAGGCGTCGAGTCCTGCTGCGTTGGGGGTGTGACTCACGGCAACATGAACCGCTATGGCACCTGCGTCCCGGCACCTTTCTGCTGCGCGAATCAGAGTGCCACCTGTTGCGCACAGATCGTCCACGATCAGTGCCGTCCGGTCGACGACATCACCCACCAGGCGACCGGTTGCAACCTTGCCGGATGCACGGCGCTTTTCAATGAACGCCAGGTCTACCGGATGGCCGCAACGGGCTTCAAGGAGTTCCTGGAACAATTGTGCCCGCTTAATGCCTCCCACGTCGGGGGAGACGACCACAAAGCTCGTGCTCCCGTGGCTTGTTGCAAGATGGTCAGCCATCATCGGAAGGGCCGTCAGATGATCCACGGGTATGCGGAATGCATTGTCCAACGCTGCCGGATTATGAACATCTAATACCATTACGCGATCGGCGCCAGAAGCCTCGAGGAGCTGAGCGACGTATCGTGTATTAACCGGATCGCGTAACTGCGTGCGCCTGTCCTTTCGCGCGTACGCAAGGTAAGGAATGATGGCTATGCGCTGGCTCGCGCCAGCGTCACGCAGCCCGTTGAGCAGGAACAGGAGTCGCACGAAGCTGTCGGCGATCGATACGGTCGGCGAGCCGGCCAGAGATTGGAACACGTATGCCGGTCGTTCCCGCACCGAAGTGAGCGGGCGCAGTTTGAATTCGCCGCCTGCGAACGTGCGCTCTTCGAGCGCGCTGAGCTCCACACCCGCCACCTGGCAGGCAGCCTTGCCTAACTCCAGGCTTTCGGTGAGAGCATAGAGTCTCGGCTCCAGTGTTAACGGTGCCGCCATGTTTTCCAGTCTTTGTGTATGTGGATGACAATTAGCGGATCCCACCGCCGCGCAATGACACGACTTCTGACGCTTGCACGCTGCCCATCTCGGCTTCAACCTGCAGCACGTGCTGCGTCGTTTTCACAACGGCGTCCGGGTTCAGACTGATGGAATCGATTCCCAGTCGGACGAGAAATTCGGCAAACTCGGGAAAGTCCGATGGGGCCTGACCGCAGAGCCCCGAATGTCGCTGGTTGCGCTGGCAGCCTTCCACGGCCAGGCGGATCATTTTCTTGACTCCCTCATCGCGCTCATCGAAGTCGAAGGCCACAATGGCCGAGTCCCGGTCAACTCCCAGCGTCAGTTGCGTCAGATCATTCGAGCCAATGGAGAAACCGTCGAATATCCGGCTGAATTCATCAATCAGCAGAACATTGTTCGGAATCTCGCACATGACATAGATCTCAAGCCCATCCTTGCCCCGCTCCAGTCCCAGGGAGCGCATCTGTTCGACTACCGCGCGCCCCTCCTCGACACGACGGCAGAACGGAATCATCAGCTTGATGTTGGTCAGCCCCATGACTTCCCGGGCCCGCTTCATTGCAGCGCACTCCAATGCAAACCCTTCGGCATATGCAGGGTGTGCATAGCGCGAGGCGCCCCTGAAGCCGAGCATCGGATTTGCCTCCTGTGGCTCAAACCAGCGCCCACCGAGAAGACCTGCGTACTCATTCGTCTTGAAGTCCGACATTCGCACGATCACCGGCTTCGGATAGAAGGCGGCGGCAATCGTTGCAATGCCTTCGGCCAGGCTGCGTGTGAAGAACTCAGCGGGGCTCCGGTCATTTTGCGCAAGCTCGATCAGAGCGCGGCGCTCTGCCTCGTCTTTGACCCGTTCGGGATGCAGCAGCGCCATGGGGTGGGCCTTGATGTGTTCTGCGATTACAAACTCCATGCGCGCAAGACCGACACCATCATTGGGCAAGAAACTGCTCTGGAACGCGATCTGCGGATTGCCCAGGATCAGCATGATTTTCGTGTGCGGACGGCGAAGATTGGTGAGGTCCGTGCACCGGACCTCGAATGGCACCCGCCCGTCGTAGACTTTCCCGCGGTCCCCCTCGGCACACGACACTGTGACCAGTTGCCCGTCAGCCAGCTTCTGTGTCGCATCTTCACAGCCGATGACCGCCGGGATGCCGAATTCGCGCGCCACGATAGCCGCATGGCATGTTCGGCCACCGCGATTGGTCACGATGGCGGCGGCGCGCTTCATGACCGGCTCCCAATCGGGTGTCGTTGTGTCAGTGACCAGTACCTCTCCGGTCCTGAACTCTGCTATGCGGGCCGCATCCGGGATAACACGCACAGTTCCGGTACCGGCGCGCGACCCGACTGCGTGGCCCGTCACGAGCACCTTGGCAGCGTCTGCCTGCAGCCTGAATTCCTCGAGATAGCCGAAGCGCTTGTTGGCCGCTGCCGTCTCCGGCCGTGCCTGCACAATATAGAGTTGTTGATCTATCCCGTCCTTGGCCCATTCGATGTCCATGGGCTGCGGCCTGCCGGATTTACTGCTGTAATGGCGTTCGATCTTGAGTGCGTAATCCGCCAGCGTGCAGACCTCCTGATCGGTTATGCAGAAGCGGTTGCGGTCTGATTCTTCGGTGGGTACGTTGCCGACCGAAGTGTGTGGACCATCCGCGACGTACACCATCTTGATTTTCTTGCCTCCCAGCGAGCGCCGCAGCACTGAGCGGCGACCCTGTGCAAACGTCGGCTTGAACACCATGAATTCATCCGGTTCGAGCGCGCCTTGCACGACGTTTTCGCCGAGCCCATAAGCTGCGCTGATGAGCACTACATCCCGGAAGCCTGTCTCAGTATCCAAAGTAAACATGATGCCGCTGGTACCAAGATCTGCCCGCACCATCTTCATCACCCCGATCGAGAGCGCGACCTTGAAGTGATCAAATCCGTTGTCCAGGCGGTAGTGAATGGCGCGATCGGTGAAGAGGCTGGCGAGGCAGCGCTTGCAGGCATCCAGCAGCTTTTCTTCTCCATGGACATTCAGAAACGTTTCCTGTTGTCCGGCGAAGCTGGCTGTCGGCAAATCCTCCGCAGTCGCTGAGCTTCGCACAGCGACACTCATGTCCTCGCCATACTCGGTACACAAACTCCGATATGCCGCGCGAATCTCGGCTTCGAGGTCCGGGGGAATGGCGGCGTTCAACACGATTTCGCGCGCACGGCGCCCGCGGCGTGCCAGATCGTCCATATTGTTTGCCTCGAGCCCATCCAGCGCCTCGTGCAGTGGCTGCCACGCGCCAGCTTGTTCGAGTAGATATCTGTAGGCCGCGGCCGTGACCGCAAAGCCATTGGGGACTCTGACGCCCTGGGAGCTCAGATTGCGGTACATCTCGCCAAGAGAAGCATTCTTGCCACCCACGGTTGCGATGTCCTCGATTCCAATTTCGCCAAATGAGCGGATATAGCGTGGCGCCGACATGTAACAACCCTCATAGCGGATTTGGGCATCGTGCTCCTTCGACCAGTCAATGTGATTCGCAGATGTACGTATTGGCGACCGGAGTATTCGATCGTCAAATGGAACCCTGGGAAGTCAATGCGTCGTATCAATCTGGGAGTGACTGATGAGCACAAGTAATCCTTCCCCACAGGTCGGCCACTGGTACCTGCGCTGGGATAAAGGCGAGATCTTTCAGGTCACTGGCCACAACCGCGGCGCACGCACAATCCAGGTCCGGACCTTTGATGGCGGCTCGGATGAACTCAGCGAGGACATCTGGGCAGGACTGCCATTGGGAACTGCGGACCCACCGGAGGATTGGGCAGGACCGGTTGAAACCGTCGACGAGATTGACCTGGAATTTGCCCAACCGCCAGTAGATGCGAGCGCTGCCGCCAGCCCGGTGAAGGCGGATCCGGACCGCGGCCGCGGTACCTGAGCTGCGACGCGGCCGAGCCGCTCAGAGCGGCTCGGCAGGCACAGCCTCTTCCTGTTTCTCCGGCTTCTCCGTCATTGTTGCCTCAGCCAACAACAGCACACCCGCGACGGACACGGCATTCTCGAGCGCGATCCGGACCACCTTGGTCGGATCCACTATGCCGGCCTCAAACAAGTCGACGAATTTCTTCGTGGCCGCGTCGTAACCGATGTTGGCGTCTGAATTCAACATGCGATCGACTACGACGCCGCCGTCTGCGGCCGAGTTCTCTGCAATCTGACGCGTCGGTGCTTCAAGAGCACGGCGCAAAATCTGCACACCGGTCCGTTCATCGCCCGTGCACTCTGCCTCGAGTGATGTCAACGCTGTCGTCGCGCGTAGTAACGCGAGACCTCCCCCGGCCACGATACCCTCGGCTATAGCAGCTTTCGTGGAGCTGATCGCATCGTCCAGGGCATCCTTCTTTGCCTTCATCTCTGATTCGGATGGGGCCCCGACCCGAATGACAGCCACTCCGCCCGAGAGCTTTGCCAGCCGTTCCTCCAACTTCTCGCGGTCATAGTCGCTGGTTGCTGCCTCGATCTCCTTGCGGATCATCTGGATGCGATCCTGAATCTGAGCTTTCTGACCGGCTCCGCCGATGATCGTGGTGTTCTCCTTGTCAACCACCACGCGTTTCGCTCTGCCAAGTTGCTCGAGCTGGACGCTCTCGAGCTTGATCCCGACCTCCTCGGAGATCAATTCACCGCCCGTGAGAACGGCGATGTCCTGCAGAATGGCTTTGCGCCGATCACCGTATCCTGGTGCTTTGACCCCGGCACACTTGAGCACGCGCCGTAGTTGGTTGACGATCAATGTGGCCAGCGCCTCACCTTCGATGTCTTCGGCGATGAAGAGGACCGGTCGTCCCGACTTGGCCACCTGCTCGAGCAGCGGCAACATATCCTTGAGGATGTTCAGCTTGCGGTCGCATATGAGGATGTACGGATCTTCCAATACCGCCTCCATGGTATTCGTGTCCGTGACGAAGTAGGGGGACAGATAGCCGCGGTCGAATTGCAGACCCTCAACCACGTCCAGGGTTGTCTCGGTGGTTTTAGATTCTTCGACGGTAATCACTCCGTCTCCGCCGACCCTCTCCATCGCGCTTGCAACGAGCTCGCCAATGGCCGTGTCGTTATGTGCCGAAATGGTCGCAACTTGGGCCTTTTCCTTGCGGTCGCTCACCGGCTTTGCCTGGGCCTTCAGTGCTTTCACGGTTGCTTCCATTGCTCGATCGAGACCGCGCTTGAGGTCGATAGCGCTTGCGCCGGCAGCGACGTTGCGCACGCCGTCCGAGAAGATGGCATGAGCGAGGATCGTCGCCGTGCTCGTACCGTCTCCCACCAGGTCACCGGTCTTTTCCGCGGCCTGGCGCAACATCTGTGCACCCAGATTCTCTTCCGGATTCTCCAGCTCCATTTCCTTGGCGATCGTGACGCCGTCGTTGCAGACGATCGGCGCCCCCCATTTCTTTTGTATCAGCACCGACTTTGACTTCGGCCCCAACGTGATACGCACGGCATCGGCGAGTTGAGTGGCGCCGCGGAGCACTTTCTCCCGGGCCTGTGAGCGAAACAGAACTTGTTTTGCAGCCATGGCGGCGATTCTTCGTGAGTGGCAGAATTGTGGCGCCATACTCGGGGGCTCATAACGCTTGCGCCATACGGACTTGCACGGATGGGAGGGCTGGAACAGCAGGGCGGGTTGGGGCTCAGGTAACTCGCGTGTTTGGCAGGTCGGTACCAGCCAGCAACTCCAGGACTGCCGAGTCACTGACTTGCTCAAAGTCCTCGTACCAGTCACCGACAGAAAACAAATTTGTGGCGATATCGAGTGTGACTACTGTGTCGGCTTCCGCGCGAACGAGAGCCTCCGCATTGTCTGATGCTATCGGCGCGGCGACCACCACAACGGCAGCCTTCAATCTGCGGGCTTCGCGGATTGCCGCAAGCATGGTGCATCCTGTTGCCAACCCGTCATCCACCAGAATTACCGACTGTTCCTGCAAATCAAGCGGCGGCAGTCCGCGGCGATAAATTCGCTCTCGGCGTCGCAATTCCGCGCGCTCCGAGCGCATCAGCTGCTCGAAAGCTCGCGTGGCCACCTGCGCTGCAGAATCGGCACCACGCACGACAGTCCCCCCGGCTATCGCACCGATGGCGAATTCGGGATTGTCGGGCATTCTGATTTTCCGCACCGGCAGTACATCCAGAGGCACGTGCAACGCGCGAGCGATCTCGTATGCCACTGGAACGCCACCTCGGGGTAATCCCAGCACTAGTGATGGCGTAGGTAATCCACGTCGCTGAATGGCGCGGGCCAGTTGAATGCCGGCTGCCCGGCGGTTCGTGAATGGCTGCGCGAACGAATTCATGATCGGACGGTTGCGTCGAATTTCAGGGGCTCACCATCGTCCGACCGGCCGGTCGCGCACGATACGAGTAAGGGCGCCAAACTGTGCAGTGCGATCGTCAGCCGAAGGGGTTTCAGGGCGTTCATGAGGAACCCGCGCGGGCGGAGCAAACGGTAAGACCACGCCGAATCTATGCCTGCTGCGTCAATCGATATATCCGGATTTCCCCCCAAGCACCTGGGTAAATACTTAGCGGCGGGGGATACGTACAAGTGCGGACTGATGCATGCCTCAATGACGCGATAACTTCAAATGGTCGCACGTCCCGGGATTTGAGCCTGCAGGGTTGGAGAGTGACGCTTCTTAGTGAGTTCTACTACGGCACGGTGAGTTCGGTTACGCCGGGAGCGGCGATTACGCCTGCCTCACCTGCGCGCACAGACGCCGATGTGATCCTTGATGCCGGTAGACAGCCAGGCACCATCTACAGATGCATGACGGTGTCGGCGGCGTTGAGCATCAAGGATGCGACCGCAATCGCAGCCATATGCTCTTACTCGCACTCTGCGCCCGTCCCGCACACGGCAATCCGCGTGTATCGGGTGCAGCTTGTACCCCTTCATATTGGGCCTATTGCCGTCGTTGGTGAACTGCAGAATCGCCTGGCGATGGGCAGAGGAGCGGATCTCAGACCGATCATTCGAGAGTACTGGGAACCGACCGGAACATGGTATTTGCAGGAAGTTCTCGCGCCGTCATTGAACATCATGGCGGAAGTTCCTGCGGCCACTGAGGCGGAGGTCTACAAACTCCGTTGGGTGCAGTACAACCAGGATTGCGAGCGCGCTCAGTTCCTGTGATGCGGATGCGCTGGTTCACACCCGCAGTTCCTCGGCTCATAGGTATTTGGCGCAGAACCGTAAGCACATCCGCGACTCGGGCAACCGTGGTGGCCGCCGTAGTCTGCAGGCAATGATGGAGCCTGACAGGTGATCATGGTGCGCCCGCCTGATTCGAATCACTCAAATCGCGGCAAGAAGCGCAAGGAGACCGCGTGGTCGGTCCCTTACATCGTTGCTGGCATTGTCTCGGTTGGCATCCTGTTCTTCGTAGGCTTGCACGCCGGCGGGATAAATGGCGAACGTATTGAGATCCTCACCTATAGCGAGCTCGAACAGGCGCTGGCGGCCGGAAAGGTGGATCACGTAGTCGTATCGGATCGAGAGATTCGAGCTTATTTGCAGGCGCCTAACAGTGCCGGAGCGCGGGTGTTGGCCGCTAACCGCATTGAGCCGGATCTCGCAGACAGGCTCTCCCGCTTCAACGTTCCCTACACTCGCGAATTCGGGCCCAGTGGCCTCTTTCAGCTTCTTGGGTGGGTCATCCCCGGTTTGATGTTTGCCGGTGTGTGGTATTTCATCCTCCGGGGCACTGCCGCAGGCAAGTCATCCATGGGGTTGCTTTCCATCGGCAATAGTCGTGCGAAAGTCCTGATGGAGAAAAGCACGGGCGTGACGTTTGCGGATGTGGCAGGCGTGGATGAAGCCAAGGAAGAGCTGCAGGAAGTGGTTGATTTCCTGAAGGACCCGGGTCGATACGGCAGACTCGGAGCGCGGATTCCGAAGGGGGTGTTGCTCGTAGGTCCTCCCGGCACCGGCAAGACGTTGCTCGCAAGGGCGCTTGCGGGAGAAGCGGGTGTGACCTTTCTGTCCACCAATGGGGCCGAGTTCGTGGAGATGTTCGTCGGGGTTGGCGCCGCCCGCGTTCGCGAGCTCTTCGAGCATGCACGATCGAGCGCCCCGGCTATCATTTTCATTGACGAACTGGACGCTCTTGGCCGTGCGCGTGGTGCTTACGGACTTGGTGGCCACGACGAGAAAGAGCAGACGCTGAACCAGCTGCTCGCGGAGATGGATGGCTTTGATCCGTCCGTCGGCGTGATCATTCTGGCCGCAACCAATCGGCCGGAGATTCTTGACCCTGCGCTGCTACGCGCGGGCCGCTTTGATCGCCAGGTGCTGGTCGATCGCCCGGATCTTAAGGGCCGCGTGGATATTCTCAACGTCCACGCCCGCAGGGTCAAACTGGCAGTCGATGTGGATCTGAAGAAGTTGGCTGCCATGACTCCGGGTTTTGCCGGCGCAGATCTGGCAAATCTCGTCAATGAGGCGGCGCTGCTGGCGACCCGCCGCGGCGGTGATGCGGTCACTTTCGCAGACCTGACCGCTGCGATCGAACGCATCATTGCAGGATTGGAGAAGAAGACTCGCGTGTTGAATCCCCGCGAGCGTGAGACCGTTGCATACCACGAGATGGGACACGCGCTGGTTGCCATGTCGCTTCCCGGAACCGATCCCGTGCAGAAGGTCTCCATCATCCCCCGCGGAATCAGCGCCCTCGGGTACACGATCCAACGGCCGACGGAAGATCGCTTTCTGATGGGAAGGGATGAGATGGAGAGTCGCATGGCAGCGTTGCTCGGGGGGAGGGCGGCGGAGCTGCTGATCTTCGGTATACCCTCCACTGGCGCAGCCGACGATCTGGCCAAGGCGACAGATATCGCTCGAGCGCTGGTTACTCGATACGGCATGAATGAAAAGCTGGGACTGGTTGCCTATGAGGCGGAGCGCCGCATGTTCCTGCCTGGCGTGCCCGAGGCGGGTAGTCAGCGAGGCTACAGTGAGGAAACGGCGCATGAGATCGACTGCGCCGTTCGCGACTTGGTACACGCCGCTTTCAACACTGCAACCGAGGTTCTGACGCGCGGGCGTAGTGTGCTTGAACGAGGAGCGCGGGCTCTGTTGGAAAAGGAGAGCCTTGGAGAAGCTGAACTTGCCAGTCTGGGGCGGGAGTTGCCTTCCAGGCTGGATATTGTTGTGCGCAAGTCGGCGTAGTCTCGCCGTTGCCGGCCTGACGTCTAGCTACCCCCACCCTAACCAGCTAAAAGCAACGGACGGCCCTGCTCGACGTGATGCTGCGAATCGAATTGAATGGAACGGCGAGAACGATGGCGCGAATCAGCCACAGCGGCACGACACAGCAGGCGATGTAATACTGGAAGTCCTCTAGAGAGCGCACAGAAGCCGTAGTGCTCTGTGCACCACAAACAGTGCAGTGGTGAGTTGCGTCGTACAGACTCAATCCTACTCGGACAAGCGCCAGACCGTACATCGAGAGATATACCCAGCGCGACACCAAGCGGGCAAATAGAAACAGTTCCGCTCCGGGCGCACCTGCCAGGGACCTTGCCTTGGGAATCAGAGCGAGGCAAATCGCGGCACAGGTCATGATCACAAAACAGGCGCGTACCCCGATGATGAGCGACCGGGAAGGTTGAAGATAGTCGCATGTCAACGCCATCAACCCGATTACCCACGCCGTGGCTGCAAGCCCTATGCAGGCATGGTCACGCATCGGTTGCTCGACTGATCACCATGCGAGAGTGCGTCCGCGCGAAGAGTTCTGAACCCTAGGATCGTTCGCCCGCCGCGAAAAGGGCGCTGATCCTCCTGGCCCGCCGCCAAGGCGCTGTCCCAGATTCGTTCGCGTCGGGCGACAATGACTTTACACACCAAAGTACACGCTGCGCAATGTGACTCCAAAGAGCAGCACCGGCGCTCACGTGGCGTGATCTTCAGGACTCTTGGCTGCATGCGGCGTCATGTGATGGCGCTTTCCTGTGCCGCTGCCCATCGTTCCGTGTTCCATCATGGGACAGCCTTGATCTCCCATCATTTCCTGACAACTCTTCATCATCTGCGAGCGGCAGTCGGAAATGGGCTTGTCTGAACGGAGGCACGCCGCCATTTGCTCATGGAGACTTGCCATCTTCTCGCGCATTTCCTTGGTTGGAGCCGCTTGGTTGGTGGCGGCGGGTGGAGCGGCAGCAAACGCTGCGTTTGCGCTCACGATCATCAACACACTTGCGATGAGGTTCAGGTGTCTGGCGGGTCGATTTGCAGAACATGTATTCATGGTGGATTCCTCGCGGAGGGACTGGCTGGCCTGAAGTCTAGATCGACCGAGCTGTGCGCTGACAGCGTGGTAAGTGCGTAGTCGCCGCGCCCATTGCGCATAGTCACTTTGCATCGTAGAGTACAATAATAGCGGTCTGAGACTGGACTGCGGGATGCCGCGAACGGGCGATGCGATCAACCTTCCTCCCTGGGCCGACGTGCCGTGGCGCCGACTAATGCGAATTGCGCGGAATTTGGGCCGGCTTCTTGCATTTGCCTGCGCATGCGGGTTGTCCGCGCATGCTGCCGAGACAGGCGACCTCGACGCTTTGCGCGGAAGAGTCGTTTATCTCGACTTCTGGGCCTCCTGGTGCGTCCCATGCCGCGCCTCCTTCCCGTGGATGGAGGGAATGAAGAAGCTGTATGAGGCGAAGGGCCTCACCATCATTGCCATCAATCTCGATCAGGAACGCGCACAGGCCGACGCCTTTTTGCGACGCTTTCATCCAGGATTCGACATCAAATTTGACCCCCAGGGGCATTGGGCAGCCCGGTTCGACGTCCAAGGCATGCCAACCAGCATTCTTATCGACCGTCATGGTCTCGCGCGCTTCACCCATATCGGGTTTCGTCCGAACGATGGTTCCGTGTATCAGCAACAGATCGAGCAGCTCTTGGCAGAACCTTGAGCAATTGGAGTAACGAAGTATGAGACTGACCATCATGACTGGCTGCGCGATCGCACTCAGTACTGTGTTCTGTTCAGCGTGCAGCTCGCTCGGCGTCAAGCCTTGGCAGCGAGAGTTGCTGTCACGACAGGATATGCAACTCGATGGCAACGCACTCGATGACGCAATAGATGATCACGTGTACTTCAGCAAAGAGGCGTCTTCGGGCGGACGATCGTTTGCGGGCGGAGGTTGTGGATGCAACTAGAAGCCGACACGGCGGGCGTACGTAGAAAACTGATCGCCGCCAGCTGCGCCCTGCTCACTGCCGCAACGGCGCGTGGTGAAGAGACGTCGGTGCCGCAGAAGCTCGGCCGCCTGTTGGAGAACTGGCAGATACAATCCGCTGTTGCGTATTACCGCGAGGACGGCCGGGTCCAGGCGATCGAGCCGGTCGTGAGCGCAGCGCGGGAGACCGCTGATGGCGGCAAGATTGACTTCAATTTCACATTCGACAGCTTGTCCGGAAGCAGCCCGAATGGCGCATCACCGAGTCGGGCAGCCCAGACGTTTGCCTCGCCTTCAGCTAAAAGCTTCGACACTGCGCGACACACTTATACGGTCGGACCGGGTCGCCTGCCGGTCGACCCCAACTATAGTGATGCGCGTGCTGCTGGGGGCGCAAATTGGACGTTCAATCTTTCGCGACTCACGCAGGCGACCGTAGGCGGAAAGTTTTCGTACGAGGATGATTTCTACTCCGCTACCGTCAATGCGTCGATCGACCACAGTTTCAATGACAAGAACTCAACGATCTCCTTGGGAGTCAGTAGCGAGAACGACTTTCTACAGCCCATTGGCGGGGCCCCGGTGCCCCTGAGTGACTACGCCTTGTTTGAAAAGGGCGGGCACAAGAGCAAGCGCGGCGAGGGTCTTTTGCTGGGGCTGACCCAGGTGATGACCCGCAGTTGGTTGGCACAGGCCAACGTGTCCCTGGATCGGTTTTCGGGATACCTCAACGATCCCTACAAGATCGTTTCCGTCATTGACGGGGCCGGAACCCCCGTATTGTATGTTTACGAAAACCGGCCGGATTCGCGTACCCGCAGAAGCGCATACCTCGAAAACAGGGTCGCTTGGCATCGGTCGTCGGCGGCGCTGTCCTTGCGTTACATGACCGACACGTGGGGTGTCAGGTCCGATACCGCTCAAGTGCGGCTGCGTTGGTGGAACGCCGCCCGGGATCAATATGTCGAGCCGACCGTGCGTTGGTATCGGCAGAGTGCGGCTGATTTCTATCGACCCTGGATCGTCAATAATGAGGCGCAGGGGCCTTACTTATCCGCGGATTCCCGCCTCGCCGCTTTCCATGCACTGACGTACGGGGTCAAATACGGGGTCAAGCTGAATGACCGACTGGGTTGGTTCGCCCGGGAAGGAACGGAATTCAACCTGCGGCTCGAATATTACCAGCAGACGATCCAGGATGGGCCTGCGGGACCGGGAGGCCTGTCGGGTCTGGACCTGTACCCGCGCCTGAAGGCGGTTCTCTTCCAGTTCGGCTTCAATTATTGAAAATGGTTCGCAGTGTTGGCAGGCACAAAAGACGCGCCGCTTATTGGCCCCCTTCTGATGGAGGAGCGCGAGGGGGTACTGGCCGTGCGCTTCAGCGCCATGGCGAGCCCTTGCGAACTGTTGCTGCATACTATCGACCGGGCCAGTGCATTGGAATTAGGCGCGATAGCTGCGGGCGAGGCGTGGCGGATCGAGAAAAAATACAGTCGTTATCGGCAGGATAGCGTGACTGCGATGATGAACGGCCGGACCGGATCGGTGCTGCGCGTGGACGAGGAGACGGCCTCGTTGCTGGATTTCGCGGCGCAGTGCTTCGAGCTGAGTGAAGGGCTTTTCGACATCACTTCCGGTGTTCTGCGCCGCGCCTGGAAATTCGATGGATCCGATCGGGTGCCGGACGCCGCCGCAGTTGAATGTCTCCTGTCACTGGTTGGATTTGACAAGCTGCACCGAGACGGAACGTTCCTGATGATTCCGGACGGCATGGAGGTCGATTTCGGTGGGATCGGCAAGGAGTACGCCGTTGATCGGGTTTATGACCTTCTCGTGGCACGCTGTCCCGTCCCGTTCCTCGTCAATTTCGGCGGCGATCTGCGCGCGAGCAGACCGCTACCCCACGGACCTTGGAAGGTAGCTATAGAGAGGCCTGATAGCGACCAGAGCGCCGCGATGATGCTGGACGTAGAGTATGGAGCTTTGGCCACCAGCGGCGACTCGCATCGTTTCCTGCTCAAAAACGGTATCCGCTATGGCCACGTCTTGCACCCACGCACGGGCTGGCCCGTCCAAGGGTCGCCTCGTTCGATCACAGTTGCGGCCAGCAGCTGCACGGAGGCGGGCTTGCTTTCAACCATGGCCATGCTCAAGGGAACTCAGGCACAAAGATTCCTCGAGGAGCAACAGGTGAGGTTCTGGCTGCTGTGAGCGTCAGGTCCACACAATTGCAGCCGTATTGCGGATCACACGGCCAGGTGGCCGCCATTCAACATCAAAGGGCTCACGATACTGTTCATACTGGTTCGGACCTGGTCGCAGGGGGGTACTGGCCAGGCGAGCCGGTGAAGCTAATACCGTGAGCAAAACTTTCTTAAGTTGTAACGCTGAACTCTTGGGTCTGAGATTACTCGCCGATCGCCCGGCAATTGGATCCGGAAAAATACCTAGTGGGTGGCGCCGTGTTCAACCGGTCGCCGCTAGTACGATCATGCGTCTGAATCTCATGAGCGCGACGGCAAAGCAGATTGCCCCGATTCCGGCGACGATCAGGAATTCCGGCCATACGGCCTCGATGCCGGCGCCGCGGTAAAGAATCGCCAACCCAAAGTTCACAAAGTGCGTGGTGGGTGAAAGGAATAGCACGTCTTGCAGCCACGGCGGCATGCTATCCAGCGGAGTTGTGCCGCCGGAGAGCATGTTCAGCACCAGGAATACGAGGAAGGCAAGCAACCCGAACTGAGGCATCGAGCGGGTCATGGTGGCAAGCAGAATTCCCAACGACGTGGTGGCGAACAGGTAGACGGTCGCACCAGCAGCAAACAGGGTTACCGAGCCCGCGATGGGCACGCCCAGTACGCCACGCACTACCACCCAGAGGGAGACGATCGATGCGCTCACAATGACGAGCGAGTTTGACCAGACTTTTGCAAGCATGATTTCGCTCGGTCTGAGGGGCATTACCAGCAGATGTTCCAGCGTCCCGTGCTCGCGCTCCCGGACGACCGCTGCTCCCGCCAGGAAGATTGCCAGCATCGTCAGATTGTTGATGAGTTGAGCCACCCCCACGAACCAGGTATCCAACAGGTTGGGGTTGAATCGGGCACGTGTCACGAGCCGCACCGGCGGCGATGCTGGGGGCACGCCGAGGAAGCTGCCGATCTCCCGCAGCGCAACGGTCTGAATGTAGCCCGCGCCGCGGCCGGCCTGGGTCATCGCCGTGGCATCGATTTCGAGCTGTACGGTCGGGTGTAGGCCCGCCTGCACGTCGGCTTGGAAGCGTGGGGGGAAGTCGATGACGAAAGTGAAGCGACCGGCATCCATCAAGGTGTCAACCTGGTCTGCGGTTATGTATTGCGGCCTCTTGAAGTAGGGCGGCAAAAGCGCATCCGCGATTCTTGCGGAGAGTGCGGAACGGTCCTCGTCGACAATTGCCACGGATGCGTTCCGCAGTTCCATACTAGCGCCCTTCGCCGGGCCGAAAATGGCGTATGTAAAGGCATAGGTGATCAGACCGATCAAGGCCGTATCGCGAGCCAGACTCGCGAGCTCCTTCGCGCCCAGTTGAACGATGCTCTGCAAGCGCTCCACCGTTCACGACTCCTGTTCGCGCAGCGCGATGTGGGCCAGTGCCAGAGTCGCCAGCACGATGATTGCGAGCGCCAGCAGGTCTGTAACGAAGCTCGCGAAGTCCAATCCCTTGGTGAAGGTTCCGATGCTGATGTGCAGGTACCAGGTACTCGAGAAGGCACGACCGATGATCTGCGCGTCTCTCGACAAGGAGGAAACGGGCAAGAGGTAGCCTGAGTATTGGATGGCCGGCAGGGTGGAAAGGATGCCGGCAGCAATGATGGCAGCGATCTGGGTCTTCACGAAGTTGGATATCAGCAGGCCAAACCCGGTGCTGGCGATGATGTAGATGACTGCTCCGAGAACGAGTGCCGCAGGGCTCGACTTGATGGGAACGCCGAAGAGGAAGACCGCAAGCGCTACCAGGGTCGCGAAGTTCAGCAGCCCGATGCCAACGTACGGCAGTTGTTTCCCAAGCAGGAATTCGAGTTTCGTCGTGGGGGTCACGTAGAAGTTGACGATCGAGCCCAACTCTCTCTCGCGGACTACCGCGAGCGCTGTCATGATCGCGGGAATAAACATCAGAAGCATCATGATGCTGCCCGGTACGACTGCGAATACGCTGCCGAAATCCTGGTTATACCGATAGCGCGCTTCGATGTTGGCAACGGCCGATGGCGTGCGCCCGCTCATGCGCAGTGCCGCGCTCTGTACGAACTGGGCGTGTGCTCCTTCCACATAAGCGCGAGTCGTTTCTGCGCGGAAAGGGAAGGCGCCATCCACCCACACCGCAATCTCGGGCGATCTTCCGGAATGCAAGTCGCGGCCGAATCCCGGAGGCACTTCAATGGCCAATCGAAGCTCGCCGTTTTGCATGCGTCGGTCGAGATCGTGAGGATCTCTCAATTCGGCATGTTGGTTGAAATAGCGGGAAGTGGAGAAAGCCTCCAGGTACGCGCGACTATCGGGCGAGCGGTCGCGATCGAGCACGGCGTAGCTCAGCCGTTCGACGTCGAATGTAATTCCGAAGCCGAAGACAATCATGAGCAGAATCGGTCCGAGCAGCGCGAAGGTCAGCCGGATCGGGTCGCGGCGAATCTCCATTGCTTCCCGCCGCGCGTAAGCCCACAGTCGCCGTGGAGTGAAACCAGGCTCCATTGCTCGATTGTCCGTTGGCGGCTGTGCCGCGCTTTCGCCACGACCCAGGGCTGATTCGCTGCCGATCGTTGCAAGAGTTGCGGCCCCAGCGCCGGCCGGGCTGCCGTTTCCGGCGGGTTCCGGCATAACCCTTTGCAGATGAGCGATGAACGCATCTTCCAGATTCACGGCCCCGCTTTTTCGAACGATCTCCTGTGGAGTATCTTGTGCGAGTACGCGACCCTCATACATCAGTGAGATGCGGTCACAGCGTTCGGCTTCATTCATGAAGTGTGTAGAGACAAAGACAGTCGCGCCGTGGTTCCGTGACAGTTCCGCGAGCAAACTCCAAAAGTGGTCGCGCGCTTGTGGATCCACCCCTGACGTCGGTTCATCGAGGATCAGCAACTCCGGCCGATGAATGACGGCGACCGCAAGCGACAGGCGCTGACGCACTCCCAGCGGTAGATGTTCCGCCATTTCATCTTGATAGTCCGCAAGTCCGAACTGCTGCAGTAATGCTGCGACGCGCGGGCCGATGTCACGGCGCGGCAGGTGAAACAATCTGGCGTGCAACTGAAGATTCTGTCGGACTGTAAGCTCCGTGTAGAGCGAAAATGACTGCGACATGAAGCCAACGCGGCGCCGCATTGCGATGTCGCGGGCGTGTACTGGCTTGCCGAACATCCACGCCTGGCCGGATGTCGGCGCAAGCAGGCCAGTGAGCATCTTCATGGTGGTGGTCTTGCCGCAACCGTTCGGGCCCAGGAAGCCGAAGATCTCGCCGCGCGCAATGCGGAAGCTCACGTCATCCACGGCGACGAAGTCGCGGAAGCGGCATGTCAGATTGCGCGCCTCGATTGCCACTTCCGCGACGCCGCTCTGCCTTGGCGGCATCACGAATCGGGGCGCGGTGCTGCCATTCGCGCCCGCTATCAGCTTGGCAAACGCGCTCTCCAGTGTCGTCTCACCAACGGCGGATTTGAGCTCGGATGGGGTTCCCGAGGCGACCACCCGCCCGCCGTTCATTGCAATGAGCAAATCGAAATCTTCCGCTTCCGAATAGTAGGCTGTCGCGACGAGCACACTCATGCCGGGGCGGCGGCTGCGAATGTGCCCGATCAGCTCCCAGAACTGCCGGCGGGACAGCGGATCGACACCGGTTGTCGGCTCATCGAGTATCAGCAGGTCCGGGTCGTGAACCAGGGCACAACACAAACCCAACTTCTGGCGCATGCCTCCCGACAACTTGCCGGCGGGGCGGTCCGGAAACGCCGCAATGCCGGTCGCCTGCAGCAGAGCTTCAATCCGGGCCCGCCGCCCGTTGCGCGCAAGCCCAAACAGCCGGGCGAAGAATTCAATGTTTTCGTACACCGACAGGCTCGGATAGAGGTTCCGCCCCAGTCCCTGGGGCATGTATGCGATCCGCGGACACACTCTCGCCCGATTCCGCCGATCCGCCATGTCATCGCCGAGAACCTCCACGACACCGCTTTGAATTCTGCGGGCACCGGCGAGCAAAGCGAGCAGGCTCGATTTGCCCACCCCGTCCGGACCGATGAAGCCGATCATGCACCCCGCAGGCAGGTTGAGATTGACGTCGGCCAGCGCGATCGTCTTGCGGTAATGCAGCCCGACTCCCGCTACTCGAGCGACAAACTTCGACTCCATGCTCATCAGGGAGGAGGCAGTCCAACTGCAAGCTTCGCCGGCCACGGCGCCGTGGGGTCTAGTCGGACGTACGCTACGCCTGGGACGCCGGATTTCACACGAGCCCAATATGTGCGCAACACCTCCGGGGCAATCTGTGCCTTCACGCGAAAGACCAGCTTATCCCTCTCGCTTGCCGTTTCGACGGTTTTGGGGGTGAACTGCGCCTCTGTCGCGACAAACGTAACTTGCGCCGGTATTGCGTATTGCGGCTCAGCATCGAGTACGAGCCTGGCCTCGGCCCCGACAACCAACCTGCCGGCCAGGGTTTCCGGCAGAAATACGGTCATGTACACGTCGGTGAGATTGAGCATGTCAACGACGCGTCCGCCAGCCGCAAGTACTTCGCCCGGTTCCGCAAGTTGGTATTGGACGCGGCCCGCGCTTGGGGCCCGCAGGATGCTATCGTCGATATCCGCCTGGATTCGGGCCACCGTTGCGTTTGCGGCGGTTACCGCGGACTTCGATTCCACCATCTGCGACTGCGCAGCTGCGAGAGCAGCCGACGCGACTCTCACCTGAGCGCTGTCCGTATCGAGCTTCTCCGAGCTGATGAAGCCGCCTTTCACCAGTTCCTGCGAGCGCTTCAGCGATCGGCCCGCAAGCTCAAGCTCACCCCGCCGCTGCTCAACAACGGCGGCTGACGTGTCCACAGCGGTGCGAGCGCGGGCAACATAGGCTCGAGCTTCTTGGAACTGGGCTCGAAGCGTGCTCGTATCCATGCGCGCAATCACCTGACCGGCTTCCACGAAATCGCCTTCGCGCGCGAGAACCGCCTCAATACGACCAGCGAGTTTGGTCGCGATTTCGACTTGACGCGCCTCCAAACGCCCGTTTGATACTGCGAAGCCCGCGGGTAACGGGGCCGGCGCTAACCGCCTCCATTCATACAGGCCAACTGCCACTGCAATGACTGACGTCGTGACTATGAGCCAGATGACGCCGCGGTGTCGTGTTCGAACTCGCTCGGAGGCGCTTCCATCGTACGACTCACGTAAACTCGGGACGGTGGGGTTGGGAGCCCTTGCGCTGATAGGGGATTCATCCCCGGGAAGCTTGCGGCGGAGCGTTTCCACGCTGCCCGGATGGTCAACCTCAGTCACACTTTGCACAATCTTTCCCTTATTCCGATCGGAATCAGTGTGAGCATGAGAGCGCCTCAGCGCGATACGTAGTTCACTTGTATCGTCGCATCGGATGGACGACCGGGTCTCTACGTAGAAGCCACGTGGCCAGGTGTCAAAGGACACCGCTAATATGGCTCTTATGAATTTTGCCAGCCTGTTCGCATATGGGTTCAGACCCCACTTTCTGCTAGCGGGCTTGGCGGGATTGCTACTGGTACCGATCTGGGCACTGAGCTTTGTTGCGAATACAACGCTCGGCTCGTCGTGGCCGCCGATGCTCTGGCATGCGCATGAGATGCTGTTTGGGTTTATCGGCAGCGCAGTTGCGGGGTTTCTGTTGACGGCTGTGCCGAGTTGGACCGGCCAGAAGGGATTTGCGGGCCGCCCGCTGATCCTTCTTGCGGGGATCTGGCTCGCGGGCCGGCTGTTGATCGCAACTTCGGGCCTGTGGCCGGCCACGCTCGTTGCCGGAGTGGATCTGGCATTTCTGCCCGCTCTCGTGGTCTTGGTTGCTCGTCCACTGCTTCGTTCCCGCAACTCCAATACACCGCTGCTGGCGGTGCTCACCCTGTTCTGGCTCACGGATGTGGGCTTTCACTTCGGCCTGCTTCACAGCAATCCGCCGATGGCGCTGCGCGCACTGCACATCGGGATCGACATCATGCTGGTGTTGGTCACGGTCATTGGTGGACGGATCGTCCCGGCATTCACGAGCTCCGCCTTGCGCCCGCTCGGCTTGGCGCATGCAGTGCAGAATCGGATGCTCGTCACGGCTTGCGCAGTTGCAGCGATGGTTCTGATGGCATTGGTGGACGTGTTCGCTCCGGATACCCGTCTCGCGGGGGTGATTGCGGGGTTCGCGGCTCTAATTCAAGCGTTGAGACTCTCGCAATGGGCAGCTTGGCGGACGTTGCGGCAGCCGATCGTGTGGGTATTGCATTTGAGCTACGCCTGGCTGCCAGTTGGATTGGCGCTCAAGAGCGTTGCATTGTTGTCAGGCGCAGCATTCGCAGCATTCTGGCTACACGCGCTGACAATCGGGGCATTGACGACGATGATCGTGGCTGTGATGACCCGCGCGTCACTGGGGCATACTGGCCGTCCTCTGATCGTGGACCCGCTGATCACACTTGCGTACCTGCTGCTCACGAGTGCGGCGGTGATTCGCGTTTTTGGGCTCTCAGGGTTCGGGCTGAACTACCCGGCGCTCATCGTGTTGGCAGCGTTGTGCTGGACCGTAGCGTTCGCTCTCTTCATCGCCATCTACACGCCTATTCTCTGGCGACCCCGAATTGACGGAAAGCCCGGATAGAGTGTTTCGGCCGAACAGGGGGCAACTATGAATCGTGTATCAGTCTTCGGATCCATCCTGGTGTCAGTAGCGGGATGGTGCATTTCAGGCCTCGCGCCGGCGGCTGCGGCCGAGCCGGTCGACCACGCACAGGGGCCCCCGGTGGGGCCTCCAATCCATGCGGTCCTGACATCGCCGCCCAATGTTCCTCCGCCGACGCATCGGACTCAACCTGCCAAGGTAATTGTCGAACTGGAAGTTCGGGAGGTGGAAAAGGAGATTTCGGAAGGGGTGCGTTACACCTTTTGGACTTTTGGGGGAACCGTCCCCGGTAGTTTCATCCGCGTGCGGCAGGGCGATACTGTTGAATTCCATCTGAAGAATCACCCGGACAACAAGATGCCGCATAACATCGATCTGCATGGGGTGGTCGGTCCGGGGGGTGGGGCCGCATCGAGCTTTACGGCTCCGGGCCACGAATCCCAGTTCACCTTCAAGGCGTTGAACCAGGGCATCTACGTTTATCACTGTGCGACTTCTCCGGTAGGCATGCATGTCGGCAACGGGATGTACGGGTTGATGCTCGTCGAACCGCCTGAGGGACTCAAACCGGTCGACCACGAGTACTACGTAATGCAAGGCGACTTCTACACCGTGGGCAAGTATCGCGAAAAAGGCTTGCAGACCTTCGATATGCAAAAGGCAATCGACGAGAGACCGACGTATGTCCTGTTCAACGGGAGTGAGGGGGCATTGGTCGGGGACAATGCGTTGACGGCCAAGGTCGGTGAGAAGATCCGGCTCTTCATTGGCAATGGCGGTCCCAACCTGGTGTCCTCCTTTCACGTCATCGGGGAGATCTTTGACAAGGTATGGTTTGAAGGAGGCACTCGCTTTCAGGAGGATGTGCAGACCACGCTGATTCCCTCCGGCGGCGCCGCGATCGCCGAATTTCACACCGTGGTCCCCGGAAGTTTTGTGATGGTGGATCACTCCATTTTCCGGGCCTTCAACAAAGGGGCACTCGCCATTCTCAAGGTGAGCGGTCCCGAGAACAAATTGGTTTATTCGGGCAAGGAGGTGGATTCGGTCTACCTGGGAGACAAGTCGAAGAGTCTCAAAGTCGTGAGTCAGGTTGCCGCCGCCACGGAGCAGGGTACTTTGACACTCGAGGCGCAGATCAAAGCAGGCGAGGCGCATTACAACGGCACCTGTTCCGTGTGCCATCAATCGAACGGGCAGGGACTCGAGGGCGTGTTTCCGCCGCTGGCTGGCTCGGATCTGTTGGCAACCACGCCCAAGCGGGCAATAACTATCGCGCTCAATGGCTTGACGGGACCCGTGACGGTGAATGGCAAGACCTACAACTCAGTCATGCCGCCGATGAGTCAGCTAAATGATGACGAGATCGCCAACATCCTCACTTATGTGACTCATGCGTGGGGAAACAAGGGCACGACCGCGTTCGGTGCCGGCGACATTCGCGCTGTTCGGCAAACTACGGCCCGGCCGCCTGGCGCTGCCAACTGATTGCGATGAAATGGCTACGAGTTCTAGGGACGCTGAGTTGCCTTTGGAGTTTGGCGGCCGCGGCTGATCGTCTTCCTGTGGGCCCGGGGGAATTCAATTCGGTGCTGCCGTCCGGGTCCGCTGCATTGGCGGTTCACGTCGATCGCTTTGTGATCGACCGGCGACCTGTAACGAATGCTGAATATCTTGCTTTCGTGACCGCCCACCCGCAATGGCGTCGTGACCAGGTTCCCACGTTGTTTGCCGACGGCGATTACCTCTCGCAGTGGGCTGGCGCGGATCACCTTGGCGTATCGGCCCAACCCGATCAACCGGTGACGCGGGTCAGCTGGTTCGCGGCGCGCGCCTACTGCGAGGCCGCGAGCGGGCGACTGCCAAGCTGGTATGAGTGGGAAATGGCGGCAGCTGCGGATGAGCGACAGGCAGATGCAAGAACCAACACACAGTGGCAGGCGAGGATCCTGGACTGGTACGCGCAGCCCGCCAGCCGTCCGCTCGCGCGCGTCGGATCGGGGCCGCCGAATTACTACAAAATTCAGGATCTGCATGGACTCGTCTGGGAGTGGGTCGAAGATTTCAATGCACTCATGGTTAGTGCCGACAGCCGCGACCAGGGTGATCCCGACAAACTCAAGTTCTGCGGCGCAGGCGCGCTGAGTCTCAAGGATAGGGAGAGCTACGCCATTCTGATGCGCGTCGCATTCCTGAGTTCCCTGGAGGCGCGATCAACCGCGCACAGCCTGGGGTTTCGCTGTGCCGCGGGGAGATCTGATTGACACCTCTGAGGAAAATCGGCGTCTGCATGGTTGCCGTGGCCAGTCTGTGGCGTGTGCCGCTTGCAGGGGCTCAGGGGAGCGATGGCCATCATCAACACCACGATGTGGCCGCCATGGATGCGATTCCTGGCGACTCGCTGTATCAACTATCCATTGCGCTGCAGACTGCTGACGGCAAGACGCTGAAGATCGGGGAATTGCGTGGTGAGCCGCTGGTCGTGACGATGTTCTATACTCATTGCACCAGTGTCTGCCCCTTGATCACGGCGCAGATGCAACGTCTGGTCGGCGAATTGGCTCTCCCCGAGCGACAGCGGATCCGGGTTTTGATGGTGTCGTTCGATTCGCGCAGGGATACGCCGGAAGCACTGAGTGCGTTCAAAGCAGAGCACCGGATTCAAGGGGCCAACTGGATCATCGCCCGTGCATCCGCCAATGACGTTCGTGCACTCGCTGCGGCCTTGGGCATCAGTTATCGTGAGTTGCCCGACCATACCTTCAATCATTCGGCAATTATTTCCGTGACCGACCGCGACGGTACGGTGCGCGCGCGGACAAATGAGATGACCGGGCCCGATGCCGCATTTGTCGCAGCAGTGACGGCTCAAATCGCGGACCTGCCACACAACGAACGGCACTGACTCCTGCGTTGTTTTCGGTATCCCTCTAGCGTCGAATCAGGCACAGCCAGCCGGCTGGCTGGTGAGTAATCGCAACACCTATAATGTAGGCGAACGTCAGTAACGCGCAGAAGAGTGCAACACTCCGGCCAGATGGCGTTCGGGCGCGCTTGAGCGCGTATGTTCCGAGGGCAATATAGACCGCCAGCAGAAGTAACTTTGTGGTCAACCATGCGTCGGTGAATGGATACTGATGCAGGATCAAAGTCAGCAGGACGGCGGCGATCAGCAGGGTTGTGTCAATTGCGTAGGACGTGAGGCGCAGCAGCCGGTGGTTGGTGGCGGGCATCGCTGCGATTCGCATGAGGCCGCGAACACAGAACAGGCTTCCGGACAAGGCTACGCAAGTGACGTGCACCAGGCGAATGGTAGCGAAGTGGGATGCGAGCATTCGATTTTTGCGGAATGCGCTGAACCGTTCAGCTTGTGGCGCGTGGATTTATCACGGATCGCCGCTTCTTGAGCGTTCGCAGTCTCGTTACGATCCACGCCGCAAATCCGGCCCCGGAGACTGCCGAACCGGCTGTCAGCGCGGCGGTGGCTATGCAAATGGGACACATGATTTGCGTTCAATCGTTGTAGCGATCACGGTGGCGCACCCACCCCGAGGAAAAGTTAGCTGCCTGGCGGCGCAGCGTGCAACGCGGGGTCGGAAGCGATGATTCGGGCTCGCAGCAACATCAGATGCTGCGCGACGAGCATCTGTTGTTCCTGACTCAGATTGAGCTTGGGTACGAGGTGTTTGATCGAACCATACGTCGCCAAGGCCAGCTCCAGCACCCGCACGGTATCCGCAGACCCAGTCACCCGCTCGGCACCCTCCAGCTCGCGCAAGGCGGAATCGATATTCGCCAGCAGCAGTGAGGCTTCGGATCCGGGCTGGGTAACATAATTGGATTGCGACGATTCCATGCTGCCCATGATCCACGCTGACGGCACCTCGCAAAATCAGGATCTGTACGTACGAGGGCCGGGCCTGGGGCTATTGATGCATCCTGGGGTGAGACTGGGCTTGCACGGTTCGGCCCTAGGTCGGGGTCAGCACGGCGGCACCCGTCAATTGCCCGTTTTTCAGGCGGGCAAGGGCTTCGTTCGCCTGCGTCAGGTCGAACACTTCAACAGTCGGATGCAGGGCGACGCGCTCTGCGATCTCCATGAATCGCTGTCCATCCTGCCGTGTCAGGTTCGCTACGGAGCAGATCGAGCGCTCGCCCCACAGGCGGCTGTACGGAAAACTGGGGATGTCGCTCATGTGAATGCCGGCGCAAACCACGCGGCCGCCTTTGCGCACGGCAGCCAGCGCCGCAGGCACGAGCGAGCCCACGGCTGCGAAAATGATCGCGGCATCCAGTGGTTCAGGAGGTGGTTCATCCGAGCCGCCCGCCCAAGTGACGCCGAGCGAGCGCGCAAATTGTTGGCTCTCATGGTCTGCTGGGCGGGTGAAGGCGAAGACTTTTCGTCCGTCGGCGCGGGCGACCTGGGCGAGTAGATGCGCGGCGGCACCGAAGCCGTATAGACCTAAGTTGGTTGCCGCGCTGGCGGTTGCCGCGGCATATGCCCGATACCCTATCAATCCTGCGCACAACAACGGCGCTGCTTCCGCGTCTGAATACCTAGCGGGAAGAGGTAGACAGTAACGCGCATCCGCAACGACAAACTGCGCATAGCCCCCGTTAAGCGTGTAACCCGTAAACCGCGCGTTATCGCACAAGTTCTCTTGTCCTGCGAGGCAGTACCGGCAGATGCCGCAGGTGTAACCAAGCCATGGCACGCCGACCCGGGCGCCCAATTGCAGGTTGGTCACAGAGTTGCCTCTGTCGATGACGCGCCCGACGACCTCATGGCCGGGAGTAATGGGATAAGGGATATCCGGTAACTCGCCGTCCAGAACGTGCAGGTCGGTGCGGCATACTCCACAAGCCAGTACCTGCAGAAGCACTTCCTGATCGCGTGGCTTCGGCCGGGGTAGCGAGTCGTTCGACAACGCAGATCCGGCCGCGTGCAACCGCATGGCAGTCATCATCATGGAATCGCTCCATTCAAGGGACGGAATTCCGACTAGGATAGGGCGTGGATGCTCGAACGCTAAGCGAACTATTTCAAGCGCGCACTCGCCTCACACCGGCGGGCGAGGCCTATCGGCAGTTCGATTTACGAACTCAGAAGTGGGTCAGTTACTCCTGGGCAGATATGCAGGAACGCGTGCGCCACTGGCGAGCTGCCTTGCGGCAGGAGAACCTGCCGCTCGGTGCCAGGGTCGCGATACTGGTCCCCAATAGCATCGAACACGTGTGCATGGATCAGGCGGCGCTGTCCCTCGGGATGGTTCCAGTACCTCTGCACGTGGTCGATAACCCAGGAAATCTGGCGTTTGTCATTGGGGATTGCGGCGCTTCGGTGCTGCTTGTCGATTCGTGGGCGCGATGGTCAGCCTTGGCGCCGTTTGGCGATCAATTTGGGGAACTCAACTGTGTGCTTGTTCTGGAAGAGGGCGCTTTGGCTGGCGGTCACGAGGGTGATCGCAATGACAGCGGCGCGGGCACTCGGGTGGCCTCAATCACAACCTGGCTGAGTCGCGCTAAACCGGATACCGAAACCGATGACCCGGAGTCGCCCATTGATCCGAATGCGCTTGCCGCAATCGTCTATACCTCTGGTACGACCGGCCGCCCGAAAGGCGTGATGTTGTCGCATCAAAACATCCTGTCAAATGTTGAGGCGATTCTACAGACGATGGAGATACGCGATGGCGATATATTGCTGTCGTTTCTGCCGCTGTCACACACGCTGGAACGAACGGTCGGCTATTATCTTGCCATCGCATCAGGTGCGACTGTTGCATTTGCGCGATCCGTGGCGCAACTCATGGATGACCTGAAGACGATTCGGCCGACTCTCCTGATATCGGTGCCTCGTGTGTATGAGCGCGCTCATGCTGTGCTCCGCGAAACCATAGACCGCCGTCTCGTGACTAAATGGTTGTTTGCTGGTGCGGTCAGTCTCGGTTGGCGTCAGTTTCAGCACGCACAGGGGCGCGGCCCGAAACTCCCGCTGCTGTTGCGACCGGTGTGGCGGTTGCTCGATCACCTCGTCGGACGACCTGTTCGCGATCGATTCGGCGGTCGCCTGCGCGCAGCCGTGACAGGCGGAGCTGCTGTGTCGAGCGATGTGGCGCGGCCGTTGCTCGCGCTTGGTATACCACTCGTGCAAGGATACGGGATGACCGAGAGTTCTCCGGTCATCGCCACCAACACGCTCGGGGACAACGATCCGTCGACCGTAGGGCACCCGATTCAGGGTGCCGAGGTGCGGATCGGTGACAAAGACGAGTTGCTCGCGAGAAGCGCGAGCGTGATGCTGGGATATTGGCACCGGCCTGAGGAATCGCAGCGGATGGTGGATGCCGACGGTTGGCTGCATACGGGGGACCAGGCCGAAATCATCAATGGACGAATTCGGATCAAGGGGCGGATCAAGGACATCATTGTCACCTCGACCGGCGAGAAGGTTTCGCCGGCGGACCTGGAGGCAGCTATCGCCAACGACCCGCTATTTGAGCAGGTCATGGTGTTGGGTGAGCAGCGTCCCTATATCGGTGCGGTGCTGGTGTTGAATCGGCTGCGGTGGTCCTCTCAGGCTGTGGAACTTGGCTTGGATCCTCAGAGCCTTTCTTCTCTACAGTCCGAGGTGGCCAAACAGTGGGCACTGCAGCGTGTCGCGCAGCTCGTCAGATCATTTCCGAGTTATGCCACTCCGCGCGCGGTATTTTTGTCGCTGGAGCCATGGACCGTCGCAAGCGGGCTGATTACTCCGACGCTGAAGCCGAAGCGACCCGCAATCATGTCCTTTTATGAAAAGGAAATTGCGGCGCTGTACGCGGGGCACTAGCCGACATGTTGATTGAGGCTGTCGGGGAGGCGGGCTTAGACCGTTTGGAGAGTCTATGGCTCATTCTCCATCACCATCATCAGTCGGTTGCACCAGAGCTCGCGCCGTTCGTCAGCGATGCAGTGTCGTGGGCGGCGCGCCGGGAGCTTTATGAGCGGGCGCTGCGTGGTGGTGGCGGGATTTTGATCGCCCGGGAGGCGGACCAGGACGTAGGTTATGCAGTGTGGGCCCGTGAGCCCATGCCCTGGCCGGCTACGTTCCGGGCTGCTCCTGTGGTCGCGGAGTTGGTGACCATTCTGGTCAACCCGCGCGTGCGGGGCCAGGGTATTGGGAAGCAGCTTCTGGAAGCTGCATTCGCTGCCATGACTCGCGCGGGATTGCAGGATGTGATCATCGGGGTGGTGCCCGGGAATGCCGCAGCCATTCAACTGTACCGTCGTCTCGGGTTCTCGCCCACGTGGCTGTCGCTGGGCCGATTCTCTCGGCCGCAGGATCGACCGGCGCCTTCGAGTCCAGTTGCCACCGAGCCAGTGCTTCCCGATGGCATCCACAGCTTGAAATCCTTGTGGTTGACCCTCCAACGCGGGCGACAGCGGCGCGCTGCGACGCTGGGTCCCTTTGTAGGTGACGACGAGTCATGGGGTGCGATTGAACCTGCGCTGATGCGCATGGCAACCGATGGGCTGCTGTTGCGGACGGGACCGCCTGCGGATCCGACCGGGGTCGTCGGAGTCGCTATTTCGCAAGAAGGAGCCGTGTTAGCTGATACGTGGGTGACCAGTCGCGACATCGCTGAGGTCGCGCTGTTGGCTGTCACGGAAAGCGCAGACAGCGCGGACAGAGAGCGCATTGAAACGGGGCTTCTCGACGTGGTCGATCAACGTTTGAGCGAGATCGGTGTGTGCGATCAGATGATTGGCACCATCGCAGCCGACCACGGCGCGATTGAGCGGTATCGTCGGCGCGGGTTTCGACCGTACTGGCTGCAGTTGACTCGATTCAAAAGCCAGGCGTGAAGCTGACGCGCGCGACGCTAGGGGCACGCGCGACGCTAGGGCGCGCGCGACGCCTGGACCAGGTGGGCGTCGTCTGGACATAACTGGGTTTCCATTCCCAGCCAATGCACAAGCTCAATCATTCGCTGGTTGTTGGCCAGGATTTCGCCATGCAGCCGGTGAATTCCCTGCTCCCGTGCATATTCGAACAACAGGCGTGTCAACGTTGCGCCTACTCCACGACCTTGCCATGCATCGGAAACGGCAACTGCGAATTCAGAATCAGCGCCGGATGCGTCACGGGCATAGCGCGCTACGCCAATGAGCTGCTCGTCTGGCGGCTCACCGCTCAGTGCGACGAACGCCATGTCATTCCGGTAGTCGACGTGAACAAACTGGTACAGGAGCTCGGGTGAGGGCTCACGCATCGCACACATCATGCGCATGTAGCGCGAATCCGGGCTGAGGCCCATGATGAACTTGCGCTCGAACTCTTCGTCATCGACACGTATCGGGCGGATCCGGTATGCGACACCGTCGAGTGTTTGCGCGTTGCGCTCCCAGGCGGCGGGGTAGGCGTTGACGTTGGCCTTGGCCTTGGAGGATTTGCCAGCGTCGTTGCTGCTCTTCATGGTCCTGTTCCCTCGAACGAGGCGGTAATTTTCAGCTTGCCTGTTAAAATCCCGGAAGCCAATACGTAATCCACGAATTCCAAGGAATCATGACAATGCGGATTTTACGCTGGGCGATTGGAGCTGCCGCTGTGCTGACTCTATTGGCCTGCACGCAGTCGGCCCGCTTCCAGCAGGTGGGGGCGGAGTCCGGCAGTCAGCTCTTCAGTGTGTACTGTTCGAGCTGCCATGGCGCTGAAGCCCATGGCAATGGACCGGTTGCGGACATCATCAAAGTGCCCGTACCGGACCTGACGCGAATCGCCAGTCGTAATGGCGGCTCATTTCCGGCGGAGAAGGTGTACCACGTCATCGATGGCCAGTGGGAGATTCCGGCCCACGGTGCGCGCCACATGCCAGTATGGGGATACGAGTTTTTCGGCACCGCCGGCGATGATCAGAATGTTCACAAGAGGGCGTCACAACGAATCGACACGCTGGTCGAGTACTTACGGAACATCCAGCAGTCCAAGTAAGGTCTCGAGCCGGCGATCGTGTCCATAGATGTCGTCGAAGAACAGGACTGAACCATCTTCCGTCGCCAGCGCCGTTCCGTACAGAATCAACACTCGGATGGGCGTCTTGAGGTTGACGCGCTGCGAAACGGCCGTGCCGTTCATCGCTTCCGTTATTGATTGCGCCGTCCATTCGCCGGGCGCGTTTCGCAGTACGTGCTCGGCCAGGGCGACCGGATCGCTCACGCGGATACAGCCGTGACTGAACGCGCGGCGGCTCTGGGCAAACAGGCGGTGAGCGGGTGTTGAGTGCAGATAGACATTGTACTGATTGGGCAGCATGAATTTGATTAGGCCCAGTGCATTGTCCGCGCCGGGCTGCTGTCGCAGACGCAGCTTACCAGCCGCCAACCGCTCGAGATTCTGCGGGGATGCCGCTACGACCGGGGCGGAATCGCCGGATCCGTCGACCAGCTCCAGATGTTGTTTCGCCAGGAAACCCGGCTTGCTGCGGATGTCAGCCAGCATTTCCTTTTGTGTAATGCTGTAGGGGACGTCCCAGTAGGGCCTGAACATCACGTACCTGAGATCTGCGGCGAACACGGGCGTGCGCAGGCGTGGAAATGTTCGGCCGACAATCACATCCATCTGCAGGATGTCCGCTTTGCGATCCTGTACGGTTTGAAAGGCAAACAACCGGAACTGGGGGATGTTGACTATGATCGGTGGAGTGTCGAAGGCGGGCAGCCAGCGCCAGCGCTCGAGGGTGAGCTCGATCTGTCGAATGCGCTTTCCGTAGGGAACGGTTGCGAGCTCCGCGCGGATTGGCGCGATCTGGCCGGAAGCCAGCAAACGGTAATGGGCCAGGGCCTGTCGCAGCAGCTTGTAGTGTTCGAATGGGGGCTCGGCTTGCGCGATGATGGGGTTGGGGTCGCGAGCGGTAGAGAGCTCGCTGAGTAATCGGCCGATGTCGAGGCGTGGCCGCGCGATGGTCAGGTCGAAGCCGGCTCGTGATGGGCTGATGCGGCCGAAGTGGATGTGGCCGAGGAACAGGCGGGCCGCAGTGGTCAGGCCGATGTCGAAGCCTGCGGTGGCCAGGGGTGACGAGCCGCCGGCGGGAGCGGTGGCCGGCGCGGCGGCCGTGGCGCCCGATACGACCGATACGACCGTGGTGCCCGGTGCGGCGGCCGCGATGTTCGATGTTGTGGCGGCCAACATCCGCTCGAGCCCCGAACAATCCAAGTACTCCACCGCGCGCAACCCGTACTGCTCCGCGCCGCACAGTACCTTGGTCAAACCAATGGCCTGTGGAGTTGGCGCTCCTTCCCGAAGCCACAAAGGCGCGTATTGCCGCTGCGCGTAGATATCCTCCAATGAGGCCAGCTGGCCAGGCGGCTCGTCCGTGTTTCCAGTCAGGAACGGCGTGAGTTGCGCAAGCCCGGCGTGGATCGCGGCGGACGGGTCGGGTTGAGTTGCGAGCGTGCTGGCGGGGCAGGCGATGAGCACCACTAGTGCGCACAGCAGCGCGGCGGCTATGTTGTTCAATGGGCTGCGCTACTCCCGCACTGCAACGAATGTGGGGCGAAGCATGCAGCCGCTGCAGGCGCAAAGCATCGTGGTAAATGCCTATCCCACTGATGACCTGCATCCCGGCATAGTGCTGTCAGCACTTCAGCAGCGGGTCCGAAAATCATGAGACTGAATAGACTGGCCGCTTTGGCATGTGTGCTGCTGTTGCCCGTCGCCGCGTTCGCGGCAATCACGGCCCGCCAGGAATTGCAGCAGGCCATGCGCAGCAAGCCCGACCTGGATCACGGCGCTGAGCTGTTTCGAAACTGCGCTGTCTGTCACGGCCCGATGGGAGGTGGCACCATCGACGGTGGTGTGCCGCGTATAGCCGGCCAGCATGTCTCGGTTTTGGCGAAACAACTGGTCGACTATCGGCACGACCGGCGTTGGGATATCCGCATGGAACACTTTGCCGATAAGCATCATCTGGTGGATGCTCAGGCCATTGCCGACGTGGCGAACTATGTGCACTTCCTCGTCATCGAGTCTCCGCCCGGTGTTGGCGATGGCGCCCTGGTTGACCACGGAGCCGCCGTCTACAAACAAAAATGCGAACACTGTCATGAGGCTTCGGGCAACGGCAATGCCAAGGAGATGATTCCGCGCCTCGCTGGGCAGCACTATGAGTACCTGATGCGGCAGATCTACGATGCCGCGGATGGGCGCCGTCCCAACTTCCCACCTGTGCACGTTCGGCTGCTGGCGAGACTCGAACGGGCCGACATCGTCGGTCTGTCAGACTATTTGTCGCGATTGCCGTCCGGTCAGAGCCGGGAGCGTGCCTCGCAAGCTGCCGAGACTAGCCTTCCGGGGTCGCCGTCTCGTTCAAGTCCATCACCATTCGCACCAACTGCGCCAGGGATGAGGCATGCATCTTCTCCATGACCCGCGCGCGATGAATCTCCACGGTCCGTTGACTCACGCCGAGGTCCGCGGCCATGATCTTGTTGGGTTTGCCACTCGTCACCAGGGCCAGCACTTCACGCTCGCGGGGCGTGAGCGAATCGAGTCGCTCGCGCAGGCGTGATCGCTCGTTCAGCTCGGTACGAGTCGTGACGTCTTTTGCAAGGGCACGTTGGATACGGTCGATCAGGTCCTGGTCGCGGAATGGCTTCTGCAGAAAATCGAATGCGCCTTGTTGCATGGCCTCGACGGCCATGGGGATATCACCGTGGCCGGTGATGAATATCACGGGAATGGTGGCGCCGCGGACGTTCAGTTGTTGCTGCAGTTCCATGCCGCTCATGCCTGGCATCCGTACATCCAGGATCAGACATCCCGGCTGTTGGGGATCGTACTTGTCAAGGAATTCCTGCGCGGTCGGCAGGGCAGTGGCCGCGAGGCCCACTGACTTCAAAAGCAGCCGCAGGGAGCCGCGGACGGCGTCGTCGTCGTCGACTATGAATACAACAGGCGCGCGCTCTTTCATGGTTGGTCGGTCCGGATCGCAGGGAGCTTCACAATGAAGCAGGCGCCGGCGGGAATGTTCGGTTGATACTCCAGCGCACCGCCGTGTGTGCGCACGATCGTGCGGCTGATGGGTAGGCCGAGTCCCGTGCCGGTGGGTTTGGTCGAGCAGAAAGGATCAAAAATCTTGTGGACCAGGACGCTGTCCACACCAGGCCCGGTGTCGCGGACCGCGATTTCAACGTCACCATCGCGATTGCAGCGCGTGGTGATCAGGATCTGCGCGGTATTGAGTTGACCGAGCGCCAGTGCTTCCAGCGCATTGCGCACCAGGTTGAGCACGACCTGCTGAATCTGGGATCGATCCAGAACCACCTTCGGCAGGTTCGGCGCGAGCTCGCGCCAGTATTGGACGCCGTGCGCTTTTGCGTCGCTCTGGATCAGATCGGTCAACTCCTCGATGACGGCATTGACATCGACGGCCGTCCGTTGACTCTCTTCGGTCTTGGCCAGAGAGCGCAGCTTGCGGATGATGTCCCCCGCGCGCACCGCCTGTTCCGCAATCTGCTTCAGCGCGACCCGTACTTCGTCGATTTCGGGGTCGGGAATGCCGAGCAGCCGATCGCACGCATGCGCGTAGGTCGCGATCGCGGCCAGGGGCTGATTAAGCTCGTGTGCGATACCGGATGCCATTTCGCCCACGGTGGCGAGTCGTGAGACGTGCATCAAGCGGTCCTGAAGGCGATGGGCTTCGGTATCCGTTTGGCGCTGTGCCGTGATGTCGTGAATGAATCCCACAAAACGAGGGGGATTTTCGCCGGTGACCAGGCCGACGGAGAGGCTGGCTGGAAATACAGTGCCATCCTTTCGCCGGGCGGTCACCTCACGTCCTTTACCAATGATGTGCGGGACCCGGGATTCGAGGTAACGCGCAAGATGCGCATCATGCGTGGCACAGTCTTCATCTGTCATGAGCACGCTTACGTTGCGCCCTACGACTTCCTCGCTCAGATATCCGAAGAGGCCCTGGGCCGCGCGATTGAAGCTCTGGATCGATCCGGCGTGGTCAATGACGACAATCCCATCGACCGCGGCATCCAGCAGGGCTTGCAGTTCTTGCGAGGACTTTCTCTCGGTCGGCATCAGATGCGTCGATTTTCAGGATGTGCGCAATTGTGTCTCCCGGCGGGCGACTCAATCTGTACGTATCTTCCGCACCGGACTAGGCATTGGCGCTGATTTCCCGCAGGCGGGGTGTTTGCGAGCATAGCGTAACGGGAAGCTCCGTAAGCGGGGGTTGCAGGTGGACAAGCTGACTTCGATCCTCGTCGTCGTCAATCGCTCCGACGCCGACCGGCTGTTGCTCGAGAAGGCGATCCGCCTCGCGCGCAGCATTGGTGCCCAGATCTACCTGCTCTCCTGCGATGCCGCGCTGGCCAAGACTCTCCAGCATTCCTACAACAGCGAGGATGCTGAGAAGGCCTGGAATATCTGCATGTCCGAACATTTATCGTACCTGCGGACACTTCGCGCCGCAGCGTCCGCGCCAGATGTACAGATCAGTATAGATGCGGTGTGCCACAGCCCTCTGTATGAGGGGATTGTCCGTAAGGCCGGGGAGATCCATCCGGATCTGATCATGAAGGCGCCTTGCGGTGCTCATCCTCTACGCCGCTTTGCCTTCGATGCCAATGACTGGCATTTGATGCGCGAATCTCCCGCAACACTGATGCTGGTCAGGGAGGCTGCCTGGGCGCCGAACCCGAAGTTTGCGGCGCTGGTTGATGTCCGCGGGGAGGGCGCCACCGGCCTGGCCGAAACCATCGTGCACACCTCTGAATATCTTGCGCTGGGTTGTCGTGCGGAGTTGGATGTCATCTATAGCGAGACCAGTGAAGATTCCGCTGAAAGGAATGAGCGGGCTGGCACATTGCAACGTTTGGCGCGGGAGTATCACGTGCCCCCTACACGAACGCACGTCCTCAGCGGAAGTCCCGAGGTGACGCTGCCCGATTTCGCGGCTCATCGGCACTACGATGCGATCGTCCTGGGCGGGCTCACGCACCGCAAGGGTCTGGCTCCGCTCATTGGCACGTTGACCAGCAAGTTGGTCGAGGCGCTTGCCGACACCGATTTCATTCTGGTGAAGCGCGCGCTGCGGGGCAAGCACACCGGCGCTGTGGATCTGAAGGCCGGCCCCAGTGTCGCCTGGAACGCAGCGTTTGGCGACTGAGAGTTGCGTCAAAACATTGGAGAGACGAGTGTCGAGGTAAAGCGCACCCCACGGATGCGCTTCTCGACACGATTGACGAAGTCAGCGGGCTTGACGATCAGCAAATCACATGTCAACGCATCCAGCAGCGCTTCGGCGGTATTGCCGAAGAAGAAGCGCTTGAGTCCGGAGCGCGACATGGCACCCATTACAACGATGCCGGCGCCAGTCTTGCGGGCTGTCTGCGCAATCGCGTCAATCGGATGCCGCGCCACCAAGTGGCAGCGGGCCGCCGGTATGCTTGCAGGGCGAACCGCACGGCTGAAAGTCTGGCGCGCGGCCTTGCGGATCTGTGCCGCCAGCCGCTTCATGGCGCTCTCGGTCAGAAGTTGCCTTGTGGGTGCTACCGTCGGCAGGGGCACGTAGGCGTGTACGGCATGGAGTGGTCCCCGCAGCGCCTGGGAAACCGACTTGGCGGCTTTGAGGATCTCATCGTCCAATTTCACGGGCTTGGAGAATGCGTGCGCAGGATCAACTGCCGCCAGTACGACTGGTCGACGATAGGGTGTTGGCGTCTTGACCAGCAGGACGGGCATGGGACTCGTGCGCAATAGCTCCCAATCAGTGAGGTGCAGCAGTCCAGGCAGAATGTGTGGTTTGCCGTGGCACTCCGCAACGATCAGGTCGACCTTGTCGCGGATCGCCCGTCTGACAATGGCTTCGTGGGTTGGAAAATCCCAGGCAACCGATGTGCTCACTTGCAGCTCGGATTGCCGCAGCTTGGCGGCAATGAGCTCGAGCTCCGCCAGCTTTTCGGTGCGCGTTTTGCGCTCGATTTCGGGAATGGTCTCGTCGTAGGAGTAGGCGTCGACGTAGAGCGGCGTCGCTATACCGTGGAACAAGTCCAGGTGAGCGCCGAATGCGCGTGCAAGTTGTGCTCCCTTGGCTACTGCAGGGAGTGATTTTGCGGTTGGATCCTTGATGGCAACGAGAATACGGCGGATGGGGCGCATGTTATGGGGCCTCCGTTGTCAGACTGCTTTGGAGAAGGTGCCTGGGCTGTGCACGAGGCTCGCCGCTGGCAGGTATCGATCGAAGCAACCCGCGATCACGCGCAACAGGTAACGTCCCTGTGGCGTGGCCAGGATGCGGGACGAACAACTCCACACCAGTCCGTCCGCTTCCAGCACGGCGAGCTGCTCGCGGGCGGTTGCGAAATAGGTCCAGAAATCGATCGCGTACCGGTTTTCTATTGTGGCGATGTCCAGCTCACCCTGGCACATGATGCGACCGATGACATCGGCCCGGATGACGTCGTCTGCATCGAGTTGCATTCCACGCCAGACTGGCGGCTGCCCCGCGTCGACCGCTGCTTCCCAGGCCGGCAATTCGCGCGAATTCTGGCTGTAGCTGTTGCCCAGGTGGCTGATGGCGCTGACGCCCAGTCCCAGCAGGTCGCATCCGGCATGGGTGGTGTAGCCCATGAAATTACGTTGCAGGGTACCTGCGTCCTGAGCGCGCACCAGCTCATCGTCAGGCAATGCGAAATGATCCATCCCGATGTGGCGGTAACCGGCGGAGCCGAGAATCTGTATCGCCGCTGTCAACAGTTTGACGCGCGTTGGCGGATCAGGCAGCTCGCTCGAGCGAATGCGGCGTTGCGGTTTGAACAACTGGGGCATATGTGCATAGCCGTATACAGCCAGTCGAGTTGGCCGCGCTCTCACTATCGCGTGGAGGGTATTTCTGAAGCTCGCGAGCGACTGTCGGGGTAGTCCATACATCAGATCCACATTGATCGAGTGGATGCCGGCATTGCGGCAGGCTTCGATGGCGCGGAAGGTCAGCTCGGCGCCCTGAACTCGATTGACCGCCAGTTGAACTTCGGAATCGAAGTCCTGCACACCCAAGCTCACGCGGTTGATGCCGAGCCGCGCCAGCTCCGCGAAGTCCTCCGAACGGATAAAGCGCGGATCGATCTCGATGGAGAATTCACGGTCCGGCCGATCGCTGAAGCGGAAATGGGCCCGCAGTCGCTCGACAATGGCGCCGAGCTGTTGGGGTGTAAGGAAGTTGGGCGTGCCACCACCGAAGTGCAATTGCACAATCTCACGTTCACCGAACAGCGCGGCCACGGATTTGATCTCGCGCTGCAACCGTTCGACGTACGCGGAGGCCTGTGCGGCGCTGCGGGTGATGACTCGATTGCAACCGCAATACAGACAAGGACTGGCACAGAAGGGGATGTGAACGTACAGTGACAGCGGTCGAGTTGGTGTTGAATGACCGGACTCCGTCGCAAAGTGCGTGAAATCCTGCGGCCCGAAGCCCGTCATGAACTGCGGCGCGGTTGGGTACGAGGTGTATCTCGGGCCCGGCTTGTCGTAGCGCCGCAGCAATTCCGGATCGAGGGGCGAATGTGCACTGCTCATGGCGCGATCATGCCCTTGCCGCGGCGCGCGGTCGTCCGTAGATCCTCGTACGTATTAATACCTAAGAAGCAGTTGAGTACGCATATCTACGGATTCATGCACTCATTCACCCCATTATCGTCCCGCCTGGCTCACCGCACGAGGCCCTCATATGACGAGCGCATCCGATCAGTCCCCTGAAATCTACAACGACCATGTAGTTCGGCAGTTCACCGTCATGACGGTCGTCTGGGGCATCATCGGCATGACTGTTGGCGCGGTGATCGCGGCCGAACTCATCTGGCCGTCGCTGGCGTTCGACATCCCGTGGCTCAGCTATGGAAGGCTGCGGCCGCTGCATACCAATGCGGTCATTTTTGCATTCGGCGGATCCGCCCTGATGGGGACGTCCTTTTACGTCGTGCAGCGCACCTGTCATGTCAAATTGTTCGGCGGGAAGCTGGCCGCGTTCGTGTTCTGGGGATGGCAGGCGGTCATTGCGCTGGCCGTGATCAGCTTGCCGATGGGTTGGACGTCGGCCAAGGAATACGCCGAGCTCGAATGGCCGATCGACATCCTGATCGCAGTGGTGTGGGTTGCGTATCTGATCGTGTTCTTCGGTACGCTGGCGACGCGTCGCGTCAAGCACATTTACGTGGCCAACTGGTTCTACGGCGCATTCATCATCACAACCGCCGTGCTGCACATCGTGAACAGCGCGGAATTGCCCTTGACTCTCACCAAGTCGTATTCGGCCTACGCGGGCACAGCGGATGCCATGGTGCAGTGGTGGTACGGGCACAACGCTGTTGGTTTCTTCCTGACGGCCGGATTTCTCGGAATGATGTATTACTTCATTCCCAAGCAGGCCGGCCGGCCGATCTACTCCTATCGCCTGTCCATCGTGCACTTCTGGGCGCTGATCTCGGTGTACATGTGGGCAGGTCCGCATCATCTGCACTATTCGACGCTGCCGGATTGGGCGCAAACCATCGGCATGGTGTTTTCGCTCATTCTGCTCGCGCCCTCCTGGGGCGGCATGATCAACGGGATGATGACAATGTCGGGCGCCTGGGATCGCTTGCGGACCGATCCCATTCTCAAGTTTTTGATCGTCTCGCTGTCTTTCTACGGCATGTCGACATTCGAAGGGCCGATGATGTCGATCAAGACCGTGAACGCGCTGTCGCACTTCACTGATTGGACCATTGGCCACGTTCACTCCGGCGCCCTCGGCTGGGTGGCGATGATGACTATCGGATCGCTGTACGTTCTGATTCCCAGGCTCTACGGTCAGACGCAGATGTGGAGTACCCGTCTGATTGACTGGCATTTCTGGACGACGACCATCGGTGTCGTTCTGTACATCACTGCAATGTGGATTGCCGGTTTGATGCAGGGCCTGATGTGGCGCGCGACGAACCCGGACGGCACGTTGACCTACACATTCGTTGAATCCCTGCAGGCAACCTATCCGTATTACGCGGTTCGTCTGACCGGCGGGCTCATGGTGATCGCCGGCATGGGCCTGATGGCCTACAACTACTGGAAGACGGTGCAGCAGGCGCGCGGGGTCCTTCAACCCGTCGCGGTTCCGCAGGCTGCCTGAGAGAGCTCGACCAAATGAAACATGAAGTCATCGAAACGCGGGCGGGCCTGCTCGGAGTGTTGATTGCGCTGGTGATCAGCGTCGGCGGCCTGGTGGAGATCGTCCCCCTGTATTTCTCGAGCCAGGTGACGACGCCGGCTCCCGGAGTGAAGCCGTATACAGCTCTACAGCTCGAGGGACGGGACATCTTCATCAGGGAAGGTTGCTACAACTGTCACTCACAAATGGTGCGGCCGTTGCGGGCAGAAACTGAGCGTTACGGCCACTATTCCCTGGCAGGTGAGTCGGTGTACGACCACCCGTTCCAGTTTGGATCCAAGCGCACCGGTCCCGACCTGGCACGTGTGGGTGGCCGGTACAGTGATGAATGGCATCGGGTGCATCTGAACAATCCGCGCGATGTAGTGCCGGAATCCAACATGCCGGCCTATGCGTGGCTTGCGAAGGAACGCGTGGATGCAACGCTGACTCCCCGCAAGCTCGAGCTGATGCGGCGGCTCGGGGTGCCGTATTCGCAGCAGGAAATCGCCCAAGCAAGCGCGGCGGTGCAGGATAAATCCGAAATGGATGCGCTGATTGCGTATCTGCAGGGTCTGGGTGTGGCCTCCAAGGGGTGGCATTGATGAGCAGTGAAATGCAGGTGCTGGCGGGCATTGTCCGCGGGCTGATGGCCGGATTGCTGCTGCTGACATTCTGCGGGTTGTTCCTGTGGGTGTTCGCAGCCAAGCGACGGGCGTCGTTCGAAGCGACCGCCCGGTTGCCGCTCGAAGAGGATCGCCCCGTGGGCGTTACGAAATGAATCAGACAGTCAGTATCATTGTCGCACTGGTCGTGCTGTTGAATATTGCGGCCATGCTGGCGCTGCTCGTAGGTCTGCGGCGCCACCGCGGCGAGTCAGCCACGACCACCGAGACTACCGGGCACGTGTGGGACGGCGATCTGCGAGAGCTGAACAATCCGCTGCCGCGCTGGTGGCTGTGGCTGTTTGTCATCACGATTGTGTTCGGGCTGGCGTACCTGGTGTGGTATCCGGGACTCGGCAATTTCGCCGGCACCTCCGGTTGGAGCTCGCAGCGGCAGTTCCAGGAGCAGTCACAGCAGGCGGACCGGGTTTTGCAGCAGACGTTCAAGCCATTTGAGGGCCAGACCGTTGCCGCGCTCGCCTCGAATGCGGATGCGCTGCGGATCGGGCGCAATCTGTTCGTGAACAATTGCGCCACCTGTCATGGATCCGATGGCCGCGGTGCGCCTGGTTTCCCCAACCTCACTGACAAGGACTGGCTGTGGGGTGGCACGCCGGAGTCGATTGTGACTTCCATCTCGGGCGGTCGGACCAGCACCATGCCCGCCTGGCGCGACGCACTTGGAGGCGATTCAGGGGTAGAGGATGTCCTGCGCTATGTAATGAGTCTGTCGGGTCGCGAGTTGCCCGCTGGCGATCTGGCCAACGGTCAGGCGAAGTTCCAGACAATCTGTTCGGCATGCCATGGCGTGGATGGTCGCGGCAATCAACAGCTCGGCGCTCCGAACCTGACGGATCGTATCTGGCTGAACGGTGGCTCGGTCATTGCGGTGCGAGAATCCATTGCCAACGGCAGACACGGCGAGATGCCCGCGCACTTGGAGAGGCTCGGCGCCACGAGAGTGAACCTGTTGGCTGCGTACGTCGTCAGCTTGGGTCGTGCGCAAGAGCAGGAGCGCGAGCATGAGCGCGAGCATGAGCACGATGGCGAACACGACAGCGGGCACGACGCCGGGCACGAGCACGCCCCGTGAACCGAACCGCCGCCGAGATCAACTCTTCCGACTCGCTCTACGAAGCGCAGCAGAAGGTTTATCCGCGTGAAGTGGTCGGCCGATTCGCGCGGCTCAGGGTGTCCGCGGGGTGGATCCTGCTCGGCCTCTACTACGCCAATGCCTGGCTGCAGTGGAATGGACGGCAGGCGTTTCTGTTTGATCTGCCGGCCCGCAAATTCTATGTGCTGGGACTCGTCTTGTGGCCGCAGGACTTCATATTCCTGACCGGGCTGTTGATCATTGCGGCGCTGTCGCTGTTTTTCTTCACCGCACTCGCGGGGCGCCTGTGGTGCGGTTATGCCTGCCCGCAGACGGTGTGGACCGAAGTCTTTCTGTGGATGGAGCGTTTTGCGGAAGGCAGCCGCGGTGAGCGCATGAAGCTGGACCAGGCTCCCTGGAGTGCGAAAAAACTGTACCGCAAGTCGCTCAAACAGGGGTTGTGGATCATCTTCGCTCTGTGGACTGGCTTTACCTTCGTGGGCTACTTCACACCCATTCGCTCATTGGCGCATGAAGTTCTGACGGCGTCACTGGGGTCGTGGGAGACCTTTTGGATCCTGTTCTACGGCTCTGCAACCTATGTCAACGCGGGCTTTCTGCGAGAGCAGGTGTGCAAATACATGTGTCCGTACGCGCGCTTCCAAGGGGCGATGTTTGATCGCGATACGCTCGTGATCACCTACGATGCGGAACGGGGCGAGCCGCGCGGCCGCCGCCGCGCCAACCCGGCAGGAGGCCCGGCGGCCGCCACCAAGACTGCGGCCGCCACCGCCGCCAAGACCGGATCCTGTATCGACTGCACCTGGTGCGTCCAGGTCTGTCCGACTGGAATTGACATTCGCAAGGGATTGCAACTGGAATGCATCGCCTGTGCGGCCTGCGTCGATGCCTGTGATGCGGTGATGACCCGCATCGGAGAGCCGATCGGTCTGATTCGCTACGCCACCCAGCATTCCTTGGAGCATCAGTCGACCAGGATCGCCCGGCCACGAATCGTCATCTACGGAACGTTGCTGGGCGCGCTGGTAGCGGCGTGGTCGGTGGCTCTGGCGCTCCGGGATCCGCTGGCACTCGATGTCATTCGCGATCGCAACGCACTCTACCGGATGCTGGAAGATGGGCGTGTCGAGAATGTCTATGACCTCAAGATCATCAACAAAACCGAACAGGCGCATCAATTCAAAGTGCGCGTCACGGGGTCTGCCGAACTGGATCTCGATCCTCGGGAAACAACCTATCGGGTCGGTGCCGGCGATGTCTATCCGGCCGGCATCCGTGTGAGGCGGCCGGCCTACGAGCCGCAGGGATCCGAAACGATCCGCTTCACGGTCGAAGCACTCGATGATCCAGGTTTGCAGGCATCTGCCACTGCGCGATTCATTGCGCCTACGAGGTAGTAGTTCCATGTCCCGCAGCAGATTCAACCCAACTGTCGCACTCATCATAGGTCTGCCGTCATTCGCTGTTCTGGCCAGCGTCGGCACAGCTGTGATTGCCGTTACGCGCGGCGATCCGGTCCTACCTGGTGAGTATCATTGGGAAGGTCAGACGCTGGACCGTGACTTCGCCCTATCGCAGCGCGCCGTGGAGTTGAAGGTGAGGGCAGTTCTACATCTGCAACCGGCGCAAGGCGAATGCCACGCATCATTGCGACTCAACGGTCCGATGCCGGCCGCAATCGAAGTGCGCCTGACTCATGTGAGCCAGCCCATGCTGGATCGCCGCGTTCAGCTGAGGCGGATCGCAGAAACTTCCGACTTCAGCGCTCCTTGCACGCCCTCGCCGTCGGGTCAGTGGCACGTCGAGCTGAGCGACGCGGGACGTTCGTGGAGCTTCCGTGAGGAGGCAGCGGGCGCTCTGGCGACTGTCAACATCTCAACCGACCCGGCTGGGGACCCTGTCGCATGGCCCTGAGCAGCGTCTTCACAGTCGAGGGGATGCATTGCTCCAACTGTGCTGTCGCCGTGGAGCGTGCGGTCCGTGCGCTAGAGGGTGTGCAGCGGTTCTCAGTAAACGCCGCGACGGCTCGAGCGTCTGTCGAATGGAATCCAGACCAACTCTCGCTGGGCAAGGTGCTCAACGCGGTCAAGAAGGCGGGATTCAAGGCGATTCCGCTCGAAGGTGAGGAAGCAGCCGATGCGCAGCGTTTGGAGCGGCGGCTTGCTCTGAAGCGAATTGGTGTTGCGGGTCTGGGCATGATGCAGACCATGATGTTCGTCTACGCGTTGTACGCCGGCGGCTCGCACGGCATCAGCCCGGACATCGCCCAATACCTGCGCCTGGCCGGCATGCTGTTGGCGACGCCTGTGCTGGTGTATTCCGGAGCGCCGTTCTTCAACGCAGCCCTGCGTGATTTACGTCAAAGGCGTTTGGGAATGGACGTCCCTGTCTCAGCCGCCCTCTTGCTTGCCTTCGTCGCAAGTGTCGTAAATACACTGAGAGGTGATGGGCAGGTTTACTACGACTCCGTCACCATGTTTATTTTCCTGCTGTCTCTCGGGCGATTTGCCGAAATGTCAGTCAGACAGCGAAGCTTGAGTGCCAGTGAGGCGTTCGCGCGTAGTCTTCCCTCGATGGCTACGCGAATCTGCCCTGACGGGTCCACCGAACGCGTGCCGCTGAGCGCAATCGTGCTTGGCGACCGGTTGTCGGTCGCGCGCGGCGCAATCGTGCCAGTCGATGGCACTTTGAACTGCGGTTATGCGCTGCTGGATGAGTCGCTGATCACGGGCGAGTCACGCCCGGTAAAGCGGCTGCAGGGAGGCGCCTTGATGGGTGGCTCCATCAACACCAGTAACGCAATCGAGATTGTGTGCCGGACGTCGCCGGAGACGTCGACTCTCGCCGGAATCGTTGCTCTGCTACGGCGGGCCGGGGCGGAGCGGCCGCGTACGGTTGCGGCGGCGGATCGAGTTGCCTCGCTATTCTCATTGGTGACGTTGATACTCGCTGGCGCCGTTGCGTTTTTCTGGGCGGTCGTCGACCCCTCGAACATCATGACTGCCACATTGGCGGTGCTGGTGGTGACCTGTCCGTGTGCGCTGTCACTGGCGACTCCTGCGGCGTTCGCTGCAGCCACGTCGCGCTTGGCTCAGCTTGGTCTGCTCGTCGTCAAGCCCGAGGGGCTGGAGCGGCTGGCCAAGGTTGATACGATTGTTTTCGATAAAACGGGAACGTTGACTTCCGGGGCCGTCGTTGCGCACGTTGTGCGGATCAATACGGAGTCGACGGCGGAGGCGATGTTAGCTATTGCGGCTGCATTGGAACGTGGCTCTGAGCATCCACTTTCACAAGCCTTCACACCCTTTGCGAACCCCGCAATCGTGGCTCAAGACATCCAGGAGTTCACGGGACAGGGCGTGCAAGGGACGATCGATGGGCGAGTGTGGAGACTAGGCCAGGTCGACTTTGTGGCGGAGCTGAGTGAAGGCTCCCACATCGAAGACGCCGGCACCCATTCCCGTTTAGCGCTGGGTACATCCGCTGGAATCAGCGCGATCGTGGCCGTTGAAGACGAATTCACCGAAGGCGCTCGGGAAGCCGCCACCACCTTTCGCGCACTTGGTCTAAATGTCGCAATAGCCAGCGGCGACTCGGCAGAGGCGGTGCAAGCGGCCGCCGACTCCCTCGGCATAAGGGAGTTTCATTCAAGGATGGACTTCGGCCAAAAGCTCGCACTGGTCAAGCAACTGCAATCGTCGGGAAATCACGTGCTGATGGTGGGCGACGGCATCAACGACGGCCCGGTGTTGGCCGGTGCGTATGTTTCATGTGCCTTGACCAACGGCTCCGCCATAGCGCAATCCGCGTCCGACCTGTTGCTGCTGAATCGTTCTTTACGCGTTCTGGCAGAAGGAGTGGCAATTGCACGCCGGACGCGTCAGGTTGTCCGACAGAATCTCACATGGGCTTTTCTTTACAACGTCACCACGGTGCCGCTGGCAGCGGCTGGCTATGTGCCCCCTTGGGTTGCGGCGTTGGGCATGTCGATCAGCTCACTGGCCGTTGTGTTGAACGCGGCGCGCCTTGCTGCACGCAATGCCGGTGAACGCCGAGCCGTCACACGAGCTGTCACACCATGAACATTGTGCTGCTGCTCATTCCGTTGGGACTGGTCATGGTGATCATTGCCGTCGCCGCTTTCATCTGGGCAGTGAATTCCGGGCAATACGATGGCGATGTCGATGAGCACGCGCGCATAGCACTGGAATAGCTCAGATCTCGAGCGCGATGGCGTGCATCTTCCTGGACTCGTCCTGCTTCAACCCTTCCAACACGCCAGGCAGTGGCTCAGGCCGCCCGAATGCATAGCCTTGCGCGTAATCCACGCCGAGCTGCCGAAGCTTCTGTGCGATCGCCGCGTTCTCCGTGCATTCCGCAACGGTTTCGACATTGAATGGACGCAGCAATTCGATGATGCCTTTCAACGTCGAGGCGGCGCGATCGCTGCCTACGATGTCACGCACGAAGCTGCCGTCGATCTTGACCCGTGTCACGGGGAGGTCACGTAGATACACGAGCGAATTGGTGCCGGTCCCGAAATCATCGAGGGCCACGCCGCAGCCGACCTTGCGCAGTCGGTTCATCAGGCGGATCGCGAATGGCAGGTTCCTTACGGCCGATTGCTCTGTGATTTCCACTGTCAGGAGGCCTGGTGGGAGGCGCGAGGTTTGCAGGCGGGACAGCAGGTATTCTACGAACTTATCGTCAGCCAGCGAGTGAGCGGTCACGTTGACCGAAAAAGACAGGCGGCGTCGGCTGATGACACCGGAGTAGGAATCGAGGAGGCTCAGGGTGTGATCGAGCACCCAGCGGTCGATTGCCGGCATGAGCTGATAGCGCTGTGCGGCCGGGAGAAATTCCCCTGGGCTGCACGGAGTGTTGTCGGGATTGAGCAGACGGATGAGCACTTCGTAGCCGCCAGGTAGCTCGGGGTTCCTCAGCGGCACTATCGGCTGCGCGAACAAGAGGAAGCGGTCCGTCTTCAGCGCGTCGCGCAGTGAGCCGACGAGGAACGAGTCGCCGTGACGCTGGATGATGCTCGAGTCGTCGCAGGCGTAGGTTTCGATTCGATTGCGGCCCCGATCCTTTGCTGCTTCGCACGCGGTCTCAGCCGCAGCCAGCGCTCTGGACAGGCCTCGCTGGCTCTTGGAGACGGTGGTGATGCCGCAGCTCAGCGTGATCTCCACCGGTGAAGTGGGCGTCGCAACGGCCGCACCGGATGCGGCGGCTGGACCCGAGGGCTTTTGTGCAACCGCACGTTGTAGCTGCGCTGCAATTGAAGCTGCAGTCTGCGTGTCGCACTCGAGCAGTACGAGCGCGAATTGATCGCCGGAGATACGAGCCGCGAGCGCACCGCGGCTGATGATCGGTGGAGCAAGCAGGTTTGCAACACGGACGATCACATCATCGCCGGCGCTGAAGCCATGAACATTGTTGATCACGTGCAGATCATCAATGTCGATGTGCATTACGCTGTGCGGTGCGAGCTTCACGTTGTCGGGCAGTGACTCATAGGCCCCCTCGAGCGCTGGCCGGGTCAACAGGCCCGTTGCCAGGTCAAATTGGCTCTCGAGCAGGTGTGCGGCGTGACGCGCTACGTGAGCCCCCAGAAACGCCTGTCGCTTCACGTAGTCGGCGGCCGTTGATGGGTTCAGGAAGGCCATGACGCCCGTTGTCGCGCCTTTGCGCGCCGTGACAGGCAGAGCAAGTATCTTGCACGGCGGCAGCTTTGAGCCTTGCGCGCCGGCCCGGTTCAGAATCAACGGCCGGTGATGCCTTTGCGCCCACGCCAGCAGATGGCTCTGTGCCTTGGAGAAAATGGTCTCGAACGAATCGCCGCCGCTGTGTTCCTGGCGCGTGTGCTGCAGAATCACCCGCTGCTCGGGAACGATCAGAGCTGCGAATGCACTTCGCACCTTCTTCGCGGCGGTCGCGAGCAATTCCTCCAGGGCACGTTGATTGCTCGCCGCCGATTTGGTTTCCGCAGCAACCTGGAACAGCCATTCCAGATCGCGGGTCCGCTCCGAGAGAGTGGCGACCTTGCTCTTGGTGCGGCTCGCGGACGCAAGCTCGCGATGCAGACAGTCGAGCGCCGGTTTCAGGCGTTGGCGCAGCATGGCACCGGGCTTGGTGCCGAGGGCTTTCGCGCCCTTCTCCGTCAGAGTGACGCCCACGATCGCCAGGAGCTTGCCATTCGACTCGGACAGGGCCAATGCAACTTCAAACTGACCCCGACGCGGCATGCGCGCCAGTTGGCCGGCCGCACCGGCCTTCTTTTCCCAGCCCTGCTCGCGAAGCCAGCGCACGCAGCTGGTGCTGTCGAATGCACCCCGGCTCCTGCAGTTATCCAGCTCGCCATCCAACACCCCCACACCCAGACATCCCTCGGTCAATGACTCGATGAGCTCGAGATAGGAGGAGAGGATGGCGTCGAGGTTCATGGCCCCGAGCCTAAAGTATGTAACGGCGGTAGGGCGTGAAACTACTCACACACGCCGGTGTACGCTTTGCGGCTAGTGCGGCCAGGTCCAATTGCGGATTTCTTCGCGATCGATTCCCTGCGCATGCGCGTAGTTCAGGTGCTCGATGATCTGCTCCTTGAGCCAGTCCTTGATGTGGGCCGCCGTTTGCTGCAGATGCACAACCCGATCAATGACATCGATCGCCAGATTGAAGCGGTCGACCTGGTTGATGATGGCGAGCTCCAGCGGCGTGTTGATGTTGCCTTTCTCCTTGTAGCCGCGCACGTGCAGGTTGTTGTGGTTGACGTGCCGGTAGGCCAGTTTGTGGATCAGCGAGGCGTAACCGTGGAAGTTGAAAATGATCGGCTTGTCGCGGGTGAACAGTGAATCGAAGTCCCGGCCCGACAGGCCGTGCGGGTGCTCGCTGGCGGGCATGAGGCGGAACAGGTCCACTACATTGACGAAGCGTATTTTCAGGCCGGGACACTTTTCCTTCAGGATGGCGGTGGCTGCCAGGGCTTCCATGGTGGCGATGTCCCCGGCACAAGCCATGACGACGTCGGGCTCGGCGCCCCCATCGGTGCTGGCCCAGTCCCAGATGCCGATTCCCTTGGTGCAATGCTTCACCGCGGCATCCATGTCCAGAATCGCCAGGTGCGGCTGCTTGTCGGCCACAATGACGTTGTAGTAGTCCTTGGAACGCAGGCAATGATCCGCCACGCTCAACAGGCAATTGGCATCCGGCGGCAGGTAGATCCGCACGATGTCCGGGCTCTTGTTGGTGACGACGTCGAGAAACCCGGGGTCCTGATGGGTGAAGCCGTTATGATCCTGGCGCCACACCAGGGAGGTGATCAGCAGGTTGATGGAGGAAATGGGCGCGCGCCAGGCCATTTCCTTGGCCTTCTCGAGCCACTTGGCGTGCTGGTTGAACATCGAGTCGATCACGTGAACGAAGGACTCGTAACTGGAAAAAAAGCCGTGCCGGCCGGTCAGTACGTAGCCCTCGAACCAACCCTCCAGCGTGTGCTCGCTCAACATCTCCATGACCCGGCCGTCGAGCGCGATCTGGGTACCGTCCAGGTCCTCCGGCTTGTATTCGGCTACCCAGGTCTTCTTGGAGGCGGCATAGATGCCATCCAGTTTGTTGGAGGCGGTCTCATCGGGCCCGAAGACTCTGAAGTTGGTCATGTTGCGCTTCATGACGTCGCGCAGGTATTCCGCGAGCACTGCGGTTGGCGATACGTATTCGCTCGCGTGCGCCGTTACCTTGACTGCGTAGTCCTGGAATCGGGGCAGGTCGAGCGGCTTGCGCAACAGGCCGCCGTTGGCATGGCGGTTGGCGCTGATGCGTCGCTCGCCGCGCGGCGGCAGGTCCAGCAGTTCCGGCACCAGCTTGCCGGTCGAGTCGAAAAGCTCCTCGGGCCGGTAGCTGCGCATCCAGTCTTCCACGACTTTGAGGCTTGCGGGATTGGTGGTGGGATCGAGCACGGGAACCTGGTGCGCGCGCCAGAAATCCTCGACCTTGTGTCCGTTGACCTCACGCGGTCCGGTCCAACCCTTGGGCGAGCGCAGCACTATCATCGGCCAGCGCGGCCGCTCGAACCTGCCGGTGCGGCGCGCCTCCTGTTGAATCGAGCGGATGGTCAGGATGCACTGCTCCAGCGTAGCGGCCATCTGCTGGTGCATGACTTCAGGGTCGCTGCCTTCTACGAAATGTGGCGCATAGCCGTAGCCGCGGAACAACCATTCCAACTCCTCGCGCGGGATGCGCGCGAAAATGGTTGGGTTGGCGATCTTGTAGCCATTCAGATGCAGAATGGGCAGCACCGCGCCGTCACGGATGGGATTCAGGAACTTGTTGGAATGCCAGGAGGTGGCCAGCGGCCCGGTTTCCGCTTCGCCATCACCCACCATGCAGGCGACGATGAGCTCGGGATTGTCGAAGGCGGCCCCGTAGGCGTGCGACAAGCTGTAGCCCAACTCACCCCCTTCGTTGATGGAGCCGGGGGTCTCCGGTGTGCAATGACTGCCTATCCCTCCGGGAAAGGAGAATTGCTGGAACAGGCGCAGCATCCCGGCTTCATCCTGGGCGCGGTCCGGATAGACCTCCGAGTAGTATCCCTCCAGGTAGCTGTTGGCCAGTGTGGCGGGGGCGCCGTGGCCGGGACCGGACACGAAGATGACATCCAGGCCGTACTTGGCAATCAGGCGATTCAAGTGAACCCAGGTGAAGGACTGGCCGGGGTCGGATCCCCAGTGCCCCAGCAGGCGGTTCTTGATGTGCTCGGGCTTGAGCCGCTCGCGCAGGAGCGGGTTGCCGCGCAGGTAGATCATGCCGACCGACAGGTAGTTGCAGGCTCGCCAGTAGGCATTCATCCGGCGAAGCTCATCGGTGCCCAGAGGCGGGATATTCGTATTGGGTGTGCTCATGGCTCTTATTTAACATCACGTCATGACAGGACGCCTGCGGAAAGTGCCTATGGACGTGAAAGAGTGCGGGAGCAAAAATTGCTTATGCTGTCCGCGCTCCTTTGAATGATTGCGCTCCTGGAAGCCGCGCGAAGCGGTCTGCTCGCGCGCAATCAGTGGCCGAAGAACATCGTGGCCGGCCTGGTTGTCGGCGTGGTCGCACTGCCGCTGTCCATGGCGTTTGCGATTGCCTCGGGAGCGCGACCAGAGCAGGGGATCTACACCGCGATTATCGGCGGCGCCTGCGTATCCCTCTTCGGGGGCAGCCGAGTCCAGATCGCCGGTCCCACGGGCGCATTCATCGCCATCCTGAGCGGCATCAGCGCGCGCTACGGCATCTCGGGCTTGGAGCTTGCCACCTTGTTGGCTGGCTGCATCCTGGTTCTGTTGGGCGTCACGCGCATGGGCACGGTGATCCGCTTCATACCGGCGCCCGTCATCATCGGCTTCACGGCCGGCATCGGGGTCATCATTTTCGTCGGCCAGTGGAAGGACTTCCTCGGGCTGCCGGCCGTGCCGGGGGACCATTTCCACGAGCGGTTGTGGCACCTGATCCAGGAACTGCCGCGGATTGACTGGCGCACGACTGCGCTGGCGCTGCTCAGCTTGTCCCTGGTCATCTGGGTACCGCGCGTCAAGATGCTAGCGCGTGTACCGGGTCCCCTGGTGGCCATGGTCGTTGCCACCGCGATCCAAGCCACGCTGCACCTGCCCGGTGTCGCGACGATCGGTAGTGCCTTTGGCGGCATCCCGATGGGATTGCCGCATGTGAGCATCCCTGACATGTCAGCCGCGCAGGTGTTGGCGCTCCTCGGACCGGCTTTTACCATTGCGATGTTGGCTGCTATCGAGTCTTTGTTGTCGGCGGTGGTTGCCGACGGGATGGCTGGTACGCGGCATGATTCCAATCAGGAGCTCATCGGGCAGGGTATTGCCAACATACTGACGCCGTTGTTCGGCGGCTTCGCCGCAACGGGCGCCATAGCGCGCACTGCTACTAACATTCGCAACGGCGGCAACAGTCCGGTGGCAGGCATGATTCATGCCGTCACGCTCATCGCAATTCTCCTATTCCTCGCGCCGCTGGCCTCGAGCATCCCGCTGGCGGCGTTGGCGGCCATCCTGTTCGTGGTTGCCTGGAACATGAGTGATGTCAAACGCTTCTTCGATGTGTTGTGGCGGGCACCATGGGCGGATCGGGCGATCTTGCTGGTGACCTTCCTGCTGACTGTATTCGCCGACCTGGTCATCGCGGTCAACGTGGGAATCATTCTGGCGGTACTGCACTTCATGCGCAGGATGAGCGAGGCCGTGGAGACGAAGCCCGTGGCTGGACGGGAGCTGCGGACCGAGCTTGCCGAGTTGGGAATCGCGCAACTGCCGGCGGATGTCATGGTGTACGACATCGTGGGGCCGCTGTTTTTTGGGGCGATCGAGAATTTCAAACGCCCGTTGCTGGAGGCGCGGCCCTATCCGAAGACATTGATCATTCGATTGGAGCGCGTGCCGTTCATGGATATCACGGGCATTCACACGCTCGAAGAGGTCATGGACGTATTGCGCAAGAGGGGAGTCAATGTGCTCCTGTGCGAGGCCAATGCGCGTGTGCATGGCAAGTTCGTCAATGCCGGGGTTATCTCGTCCGAGCACGGCGGCCGGTATTCGGAGACGCTCGCGGGCGCACTGCGGATTGCGGGGGTGCGTTAGGCGGCGCGGCGCGCGCAGGATCCCGGCGACGCGCCCCGCGCGGCGACCGGCCGCCTAAAACCGCTTGGAAAACCCCACGGTGAATCCCCCTGGCAGGACCTGCACCGTGAGCGGTGTTTTCCAGGTGGTGCTCCAGTAACCGATGCCGGTTCCCAAGGCCCAGCCGGCAATCACATCGGATTGCCAGTGCGCCCGGCTCTTCAGCCGCGCAATCGAGTCGTAAACGGGTAGCAACTCCAGCGCCCACACCCACGGATGGTCCTGCGCGTAATGGACTATGAAAGGCGTGACGAAACTCGCCTGCAGCGTGACCTCGCCGCTCGGGAAGCTCTCGCAGCAGCTGCCGCGAAACCACAAGTTCGGATCATTGCCCTGAGTGGGGCGTGCGCGGCCGACCGCCTTCTTGAGAGCGAAGGAGGCCACTCCCGAAATCACCGAGGCATCCACTGTCTGCCAGAACGTATGTCCCAACTCGGACTCGTTCCCCAGGTACAGCGCGCCACCCAGCTCGGCGGCAATGGTGCCAATTTCCAGCCCGGTCTGATATTTTCTGGCCCAGATTCCGCTTTGATCCAGCGCGACCTCATGATCGATGCCAAACGGCCCGCCGGCCACGGCACCCCCGGCGGCGAGCCACAGTCCCCAACCCAACAACAGGCGTCTGCCTGGCGACATGCCGCACATCCATTTCATACTGTTACTTTGCAGTGTAAAGTATAAGGGCGGCGTTGCCCAGGGTCCTGGCCGCGAGGGCCGCGGGGCGCCGCGGCCCCGGGGCGGGCCGGGTATGCGCCGGCGGGCGGCCGCGGGTATACTTTGTCGGGCGAAGCAAACTGAAGGTGGGCTATGAGCGACGTGCGTCAGGCGCTGGCCGAAATCCGGGCCATTCGCACTCAAGTCGCCCGCGGAACCCAGTTTCGCGGCTACGGACCGAAATCCATCGCGGCGAGCGGCGTGCTGGCGCTATGTGTCGCGGCTCATCAGAGCGGCCACGTGGCGGCAGCGCACGAGGTCTCGGCGTTCTTGACCTCATGGGTGACCGTCGCCGCCATTTCCGTATGCCTGGCGGCCTGGGAGACAGTGACCCGGGCGCGGCGCGTGCACGACGGCTTCGCCAAGGAGATGACTCACGCGGCGGTCGAGCAATTCTTGCCTGCGATCGTGGCGGGACTATTGCTCACGGTCGTGCTGGTCAGGGCCGCCCCCGCGTCCGCCTGGATGTTGCCCGGCTTGTGGGAGCTCGTTTTCAGCTTGGGTATTTTCGCTTCGTGCCGCTTCCTGCCCCGGCCGATGTTCGCCGTTGGCCTGTGGTATCTCGCGGCGGGCCTTGCCTGCCTGGTGGTCGAGAGCGGGCCACGCACGCTGTCGCCGTGGGCCATGGGTATTCCATTCGGCGTGGGGCAACTCCTGGTGGCCGCCGTTCTACAATTTGGATACGGGGACTCTGTTGAAGAAAGTTAAACGTAAGAGTGCCGACGCGCCCTTCGCCTACGACGGACTGGATCGGGTGATTCATGAGCACGCACGTTTGAGCGTGCTCACGTCCCTGATCACCCATACCCAGGGGCTGACTTTCGGCGAGTTGAAGCAACTGTGCGCGCTGACAGACGGCAACCTGAGCAGACATCTGCAGGTGCTGGAGGAAGCCGGCCTGGTTACCCTGTTCAAGGGTGTAGAGCACAATCGACCGCTGACGCTCTGTCGCATCACGACTCAGGGTCGCAAGCGCTACGTCGACTATTTGAGCGTACTCGAGAGAGTGCTGACCGATGCCGACGCCGCCGTAAAGGGCGTTGCCGCGCAGGGCAGCGATAAGCCTTCGCCGGCGTAACGCCACTGCGCTAGAGTTGGTTGGGCCGCCGTTGTATCCAGAGGTCGGTGTAGCCGCAGCGGACCGCGTTGGTCTCTGCTATCGCCTCGCGCACGCGCGCACTCAAAAGTGTGGCGAGCTCATCGACGTGACGATACTCCCGCATTGACTGCGCAATCGGGTCCTGCGTCTCGGTGGCCGGATGCAGATAGATTTCAGTCACCCCCTCCGGCAGACGTTCCAGTATCGCGAGCATGCGGCTTTCGTCGAGACTGCCGCTGCAAGCAATTCCAAACACCTGATCGTTGCAGTTGACACCATGACGTTGCAGCCGCTGTCTCATCAGCTGCAGCCACGGTTGCAGGAATGGCGTGGACACGACGCTGGCGGGTTTTTCGCGGCGCGCGAACCATAACGGCTCGTTCGGAACCCGTATTGCGGTCATCCCGTAGTCCTTCCCGATCCTGAGTATCTCGCCCAGGACGCCCGGATGGACATGGAAGTGCTTGTGAGTGTTGACGTGATCGAGTGACAAGCCCGAGCGCGCGAACGCTTCGAACTGAGCTCGAATTTCGGCGCGCAGTTGCTCGCGCATCCGAACCGACGCGCAGTAGCGGAAGGAGTCGAAGACCATGCGGTCCGCGAAACGTCCGTCCGGCCCGACCAGGTCAGGTATTTCACTGCGCGCAAGAACTGGCCAACCGTCGGTCAACACCAAGTGCAAGCCGACGCGTAGCTGTGGCGTCTCGCGGGCGATATGAATTGCTTCGGCTGCCCCCGGTGCTCCCACCATCAGGCTGGCGGTGGTCAGTACCCGGGCCTGCGCGGCGCGCGCCACCGCTTCGTTGATTGCCGGGTGCAATCCAAAATCGTCCGCGGTGATAATGAGAAGCTTGCGGGTCACGATGGAGTTTCGACGGGCGTGCGCAGCCGTCGGCCTTCCGCCCACTGCCAGCTCGCGAGCGAAGCAACTCCGTAAAGCACTTCGCGAAGGCGTTTGACCAGCGAGACGGCAATGGCCGTTTCCGCACCTATCCCGAGTGCGTGACCGAATACCACCAGCACCGTCTCCTGCACGCCGAGACTGGCGGGCACGATGAAGGCCAGGTTCCGGAAGGACTGGACCATGCTTTCCAACAGCAACGCGCCCGCGAAACTGATCGGGTGAGCGAACAGTTGCAACGCAAACCAGATTTCCACCGCGCCGCTGACCAAGGCGGCGAACTGCAGCAGTCCCGCGGACAACAGGGAACAGCGACGCTGCAGGCTCGATCTCAGCGCCTGGTCCAAGGCGCTGGCGGCAGCGGCGGGCACTTCGATGCCGGCGATCCGGATGACCCACTTCTGTATGTGGCTGAAGAGCTTCCCGCTGCCCAGAAGTTTCGCGAGTATCACGGGTACTGGCAGACTCAGCAGCAGTGCAAGAATCACCTGTTGATAGTCTGCGGAGGCGGAGGCCGCCTGTATGTTGGCCAGCAAGGCAACGCCGACAACTGCAAATAGCCATGAAGCTATCAACGTCAACAGGATCTCGATGATGACCGTCGCACTTGCAGATGAGGCCGGGATTCCGCGCCAGCCGAGGAGGCGAACGCCCGCCACGGCGCCTCCGACGCTGGCGACGGGCAGTAGCCGGTCAATCGCCTCTCGGACCGTAGTAACCCACAACAGGTAACTCATCCCCGCGCGCCGATTGGAATCGTACGGTCGTAGCAGGACGCGCCAGCCGAGCGCGTACAAGAGGAAGAATACCGTTCGATAGGGAACGACCCAGAGCAACTGCCAGCCGCCCTGGAGTGCCGTCTGAAGCATTCCCGGGACGTCCGAACGGATGACGAGTGTCGTGAAAAGAACGATGCCGAGGAGTCCGGCCACATACACCGCGAGCTTCAATCATGCGCTCCGCTACGTTTCAACCGCCGCTACGCATTACCCCGTGCACATCAACTTCGAATTCCGCCCCTCGCCAAATGATGCGCGAAGTCCGGAATGCCCGAAACCAGACCCAGCACACCAACAGGTCACGCACAGGCAGAAGCCACAGGTCTGCGCGGCCCGACTGATCGCCGGCTCGCTTCGCGAGGCGATGCAACAGAAGCCGGGCGTTGATGCTGAGAAACAGGAGCACGAGCCCAACACCGGAAGAGGCTGGTTGTGCCGCACTCAGCGCGAATCCAACCACCGCCAGTGGCACGCTGAAGGTGACGAACAGGAAGCGGAAGCTGCCAGGCCGCAATATTCTGATCGTCCTCATCCAGCGGGTCTCATGCCGAATGAGCGCGTCCAGCGATGGGTCGTACTGCTCCGCAGTGGGTACGTAAGATGACAACACTATCCGCTTCCCCAGGGCTCGTACGAGTGCGCCCAGTTGGTAGTCATCTGCCAGATGATTGGCAATCGAGCGCAGTCCGCCGATGGCTGCCAAGGTTTCTCGCCGCAGGCACAGCGTCTGTCCTGAAGCGAATTCCCGGTGACCGAACAGCCGCCCCAGCAATACGGAGGGGATGTACCACTCGTTGACATACATGGCCCCCAAGCGGGACCAGTGCGTCTGCGCAGGCACGCTGTGATAGAGGCACGTGACGAGACCGGTCGACTCGTTCTGCAGGGGAGCGGTGACGGTTGCGAGATAGTCGGGCCCGACGAACGCGTCGCTATCGGCTATCACGAGCACATCATGCTGCGCGCATTCCATCATGTTGATCAGATTGCTGACTTTCCGGTTGCAGCCGTGCTGCTGGGCGTTGACCACGACGTCAATGGCCAAATGGGGGAATTCGGCAATCAGGCGCTCCACGACCGCCAAGGCGGGATCCGAGGAGTCGCGCATTCCGAACACGATCTGAAAGTTCGCGTAGTCCTGGAGGCAGAACGAGCGCAGGTTGTCATACAGGCCGGGTTCGGCTCCGCACAAGGGCTTGAGCACCGTGACCGAGGGCCCTGCCGGCTGAGGTTGGTGAGGTGCCTCGAGTCGACGGCAAGCCATGGCAAATAGAGCCAGCAACGCGTAGGCACAGGACAGCGAGAGGCAGATCAAACCGAGCGCTGCGATTGATTCGTGGAAAGCTGACATGTGGGCGCGCTAGGTGGCCGGCTCGCAGCGGGCTCCGTCCGTGGACTGCACGGCAGCGCGTGCCCGCAGGAACCGCATGAATTCCACTCCCTCGCGCAATCGCCGCTGCATCATCCGGGGGCTGGTCAGCATCTCTTTGACTATTTCCCAGATCTTCTGGCGGCGAAAATAGAAACGCCGGTAGAAGACTTCCATGCTGTGGAAGATTTCCGTGCTCGACAGGTGCGGATAACTGATGGCGGCGAGCTGCACGCCGCGACCATCGACGAGACTCTGGCTTTCATCGGCCGGCAGCCAACCGTTTTGCACAGCCTGTTTGTACAGCGCCGTTCCAGGGTAGGGCGCAGCCAACGACACCTGGATGGTATGCGGGTTGATGTCGATGGCGAACTGAATGGTCTTTTCGATCGTTTCGCGCGTCTCACCGGGCAGTCCAAGAATGAACGTGCCGTGGACGACAATACCCAACTTGCGGCAATCCTCGGTGAAGCGCCTTGCGATGTCGGTGCGCAGGCCCTTCTTGATGTTGTGAAGGATGGCATCGTCGCCGGACTCATATCCCACCAACAGCAACCGCAGGCCGTTGTCTTTCATGACTTTGAGGACGTTGTACGGGACGTTGGCCTTGGCGTTGCAGCTCCAGGTCATTCCCAGCCGGCCCATGCCGCGTGCAATGGCTTCTACGCGCGGCAGATTTGCTGAATCCGTGAAGGTGTCATCATCGAACATGATTTCCTTCACTTCGGGCATGTTCGCCTTGATCCACTGGATTTCCGCAATGACGTTATCGGCCGAGCGTACCCGGTAACGGTGACCGCCCACCGTCTGTGGCCACAGACAGAACGTGCACTTGGAGCGACACCCACGTCCCGTGTACAGGCTGACGTACGGATGTTTGAGATAACCGATGAAGTAGTTCTTGATCGTCAGATCGCGTTTATAGACAGGAGCTACGAAGGGCAGCTCGTCCATGTTTTCAATAATGGCCCGCGGCGGGTTGTGTACGACGCGATCGGCCTCTGCACGAAACGACAGGCCGGCGATCTTTTCGAGCGGCAGGCCCGTCGCAACATCCAGACAGGTGTAGTCGAATTCTTCGCGACACACGAAGTCGACCGCAGGTGCGCCGCGCAGGGAGCCTTCCGCATCGACCATGGCCTTGGCGCCGACCAACCCGATACGAACATGGGGATTGTCGCGCTTCAACAACTCGGCAAAGCGCGCATCACTTGGGAAGGACGGCGTGCTCGTGTGCATGATCACGAGCTCGTAATCTCGCGCGATCTGCAAACATTGCTCGACGCCCATGTCGTCCGCAGGAGCGTCAACTACGCGCGAGCCGGGCACCAAGGCCGCCGGTTGAGCGAGCCATGTAGGAAACCAGAACGACCGGATCTCACGCTTCGCCTGATAGCGCGAGCCTGCGCCGCCGTCGAAGCCGTCGAAAGACGGCGCCTGCAAAAACAACGTGTTGAGCATTATTGATCCAATAGTAGTCCGTCCGGCTTTCAATGGCCTTTCCAACGGATTACACTTTGCAGTGTAAAGTACATCTGCGACCCGGCCCGGGCAAGGGCTTTTGGGTTTATTCGAGCGAGGTAGTGCGCGCCGCGCCGAGCGCTGTCGCGTTGCACGTTGACGCGTCCAGCTCTTACTATCCAGTCACATGGAATGACACAGGAGCAGGCGGTCGTGGCATTTAAGGTCTCATGGGTGTTTGATCTGATCTCGCCGTATTCGTACCTGGGTCTGCACCAGCTGCCGATGCTGCCCGCCGGAACGGAAGTGACGCTGGTGCCGGTGCTGTTCGCCGGGCTGTTGAATCATCACGGGCAGGTCGGTAACGCGGAGATCGACTCGAAGCGCCGGTTCACGTATCGGTTTGTGGTGTGGCGCGCGCGGAAAATGGGCGTACGGCTGATCATGCCGCCGACCCATCCGTTCAATCCATTGAACGCGCTGCGCCTGGTGATAGCGGCCGGGAGCGGTTTACCGGCAGTCCGGACGGCGTTCGACTTTGTCTGGGCGCAGGGTCGAGATGTGTCGGATGCGGCGGTGCTGGCGGACTTGGCGCGCGCTCTGGGGATTGCCGATGTCGAGGCGGCATTGAGCGATCCCGCCGTCAAACAAGGACTGCGAACCAATACAGAGTGGGCGATAGAACGCGGCGTGTTTGGGGTCCCCACGTTCGTCGTCGGTGACGAGTTGTTCTGGGGGCAGGACGCCTTTGAAATGGCGAGCGACTATCTGCGGGATCCGGCCCAATTCAGCGATGCCGAAATGAGCAGGATCGATCACCTGCCAGTGGGGGTCACTCGTTCCCGAGTGACCCGCCCCTGACATTGGGATTGAGGCTCAGGCGTTCGCGGCTGCGCGGGTCTTCGCCACCTCGGCGATGACCTCGTCCGCGACCTGCTTCGGAACCGGCTCGTAGTGTGAGAACTCCATCGTGTACGAGGCGCGCCCGCTGGTCATGCTGCGCAACTGTCCGATGTAACCAAACATCTCCGACAGCGGCACAATGGCCACGACGGCAATGTTGGTGCCGCGCTCGATCTGCTCCTGGATCGTGCCACGGCGGCGGTTGATGTCACCGATGACATCACCCAGGTGATCGCCCGGGGTCACGGTCTCCACCTTCATGACGGGCTCGAGCAGGATGGGACCGGCCTTCTTCAGTCCCTCGCGGAACGCAGCCTTGGCGGCGATTTCGAACGTCAGCGCGTTCGAGTCGACGTCGTGGTAGCTGCCATCGATGAGAGTTGCCTTGAAGTCCACGGTCGGGAAGTGCGCCAGCACGCCGTCTTCCTTCTGCACCTTCAGGCCCTTCTCCACGGCCGGCACGAATTCGCGGGGCACCGAGCCGCCCACCGTCTCGTCCTCGAATATGAAGCCGGCACTGCGCTCCAGCGGCTCGAAGATGATCCAGACTTCGGCGAACTGACCCGAGCCACCGGTCTGCTTCTTGTGCGTGTAGTTTTCCTGGATCTTCCTCGTGATGGTTTCGCGGTACGCGACCTGCGGCTCGCCCATGACGCCTTCGACACCGAACTCGGTGCGCATGCGGTCGAGGGTCACTTCCAGGTGCAACTCACCCATGCCGCGCAGAATCGTCTGCCCGGTTTCACGATCCGTCTCCAGGTGCAGCGAGGGATCGGCACGAACCATCTTGCCGAGGGCTGCGCTGAACTTCTCCTGCTCAGCCTTGACCTTCGATTTGACCGATACGCTGATGACGGGGTCCGGGAAGCGCATGCGCTCCAGAACGACCGGGTTGGCCGAGTCGCACAGCGTGTCACCCGTTTCCGTCTCGGCGAGCGAGACCAGCGCGATGATGTCGCCGGCGCGGGCTTCTTCAATCGGGTTGGCTTCCTTGGCGAACATTTCCACCATGCGGCCGATCTTCTCGCGCTTGCCGCGAGTCGAATTCTGCACAGAGGCGCCCTTGGTCAACACGCCTGAGTAGACGCGAATGAAGGTCAATGCGCCGTAAGCGTCGTTGATCACTTTGAACGCGAGCGCTGAGAACGGCTCGTCGTCGGCAGTCTTACGCTCGCCGACCGGATTACCGTCGGCATCCACGGTCTTGATGGCCGCAACGTCAGTGGGGGCCGGCAGGTAGTCGACAACCGCGTCCAGCACCTGTTGCACGCCCTTGTTCTTGTACGAAGAGCCGCACAGCACCGGGTTGAACGTGGAGGTGATCGTTCCTTTGCGAAGCGCCTTGCGAAGTACGTCGGCCGACGGAACCGTGCCATCGTTGAGGAACGCTTCCATGGCGGCATCATCCTGCTCGAGGCAGGTGTCGACCAGCTCGGTGCGATACTTGTTGATGTCCGCGAGGATCTTGCGATCCGACGGCATGGTGATGTCCAGCTTGTCGGCCAGGTCCGGCGTGATGTCGAGCGTCTGCCACTCGGCGTCCTTGTCGTCCGAATCCCAGACAAGGGCCTTCATCTCGACCAGGTCGACCATGCCCTTGAAATTATCCTCGGAGCCGATGGGGAGCTGCACGGGCAGCGGCCGGGAACCCAGGCGTGTCCTGATCATTTCGACGCAACGCAGGAAGTTGGCGCCGCTACGGTCCATTTTGTTGACGTAGCACAGGCGGGGAACGTCGTAGTTGTCGGCGAGACGCCAGTTGGTCTCGGACTGCGGCTCCACGCCAGCCACACCGTCGAATACGACGACAGCGCCGTCGAGCACGCGCAGCGAGCGATTGACCTCGATCGTGAAGTCGACGTGGCCCGGGGTGTCGATCAGGTTGATCTTCTTGTCCCGCCAGAACGCCGAAACCGCGGCGCTCTGAATGGTGATACCGCGCTTCTGCTC